>Ga0302133_10000484_pt1 | contig 25153 bp, 19 predicted proteins | sample CB9_331_MG_FD_203121 | JGI IMG/M metagenome (GOLD analysis project Ga0302133, IMG submission 203121) | Marine microbial communities from Western Arctic Ocean, Canada - CB9_33.1 | ecosystem: Environmental > Aquatic > Marine > Oceanic | place: Canada: Western Arctic Ocean | collected 2017-09-19 | reverse complement strand
CAGCCGAATCCGCGGTTACGTCTCGACGCTCCGCAAAAACGACCTGAAAATCCTGGACGGCATCCAATCCGCCTTCCACCAGTCCCCCAACCTGCCAGCGCACATCTTCGTCACTGGGTAGTTACCATCCGGTGGAGCCAGCGACTTCATACTGAGCTGATTTGTAGACATAATGGCTATCGAATTCAACTGTCCTTATTGCACATCGACGATACGTGTTCCCGACAACGCATCGGGGAAGAAGGGGACGTGTCCGCGTTGTGACACACCGATTATGGTCCCGGTGATCGAGCAGCAGCCGCCCGCGCCCGCCGAATCTCCAGCCGCTCCGCCTGTCGTCGAAACGTCGCCTCCGGCTACTGTTGAGTCACCACCCCCGACCACTGTCCCTGCGACACCAGCCGAGCAACCGCTCGACTTTGGCCAAGTGGCCCCCAATACCGAGCCGGTTTTTCCCGGACCACCAACAACCGCAGCGGGTGATTTTCCTTCATTCGACCCGACGGCAGTTGCCTCCGCTGAGCCGACGCCATCTTATGCCAAGGCGCTCAAACGGCGACGCAAAAAGACGAAGGGAATCGGACTCGTCATTCCCATCGTGTTCGGCGTCGCGCTGATGAGTGTGGTGATATTTGTCTGGATGCAAAGTCAGCCGTCGCTCAACGGCGAACTGACCGCCGAAACTCTGTCGGATTATCAGTTGGCAATCGGCAGCGTGGGTAAGAGTGACGTCGAAGATTTGCCGAATGAAGTCATCGTTTACGTTTTGGAAGACCTTCAACAAAACCCGGCGCGGCTGACCAGCGGTTTGATGGAAACAGAGTTTAGTGGAACGCCAACCGGAATTGAAGTTCGCGTGTACGAAGGAAAGCAGACGGCCTTCTTTCGTGTCGCCCCCCGCAAGAACAAGGACTTCGCCGACTGGGTGACAAAGAATTCCCAAGCGTTGGGGAAGCCTCGAACCAAAGAATACGCTGCGACTGTGAAGCGGTTTTTCGCCGAATATGATGAAACCCAAGGCGATCTACCCGATCTGGCGGGCTATCGCGATTCCCTGGGTCTCACGGCAACGGTTTCCCGAGTGGGATTCAACATGGTGGCCATTGTCGGCGGAAAATCCTACCGTTGCGTATTTGAAGACGACAAGCAGCGGCTGTACTTCCTGCTCCCCCGCAAGACGCGGCAGTTCGAGTTGGAAGGCCGCAAACTCGACAACGGCGAAACCCTCTTCCCCGGCCATTACAACGTCAAGGTCGAATGAGCCGACGAAAGCCCACGGGCCGCGTCCCGTGGGGTCAAACCGTTCACAACAAATCAACAAAAACCGTGTCAGCCACAAACCGGCCTTCGCGCGTCAGTCGAATGTGCGTGTCGGTCTCTTCCAGCAGGCCGCAACCGGTGTAGCAATCAACGGTTTCCCGCGCGAGTTCGTCGATGTCGAAGCCGGTCTGCTGCTGGAATTCCTGCTTGGAAGCACCTTCACAGCGGCGCAGTAACAGCACCAACAGTTCGCGGGCGCCGTCTTCGGCCGACAGTTCATCGATTTCGCCAATCGGCGAATCGCCGGCGAATACGCGTTTCAGCCAGGTGCTGACGCTGCGATGATTGATCTGCCGACTGCCGTTGATGTACCGAGCAGCCCCCGGTCCGAATCCAAAATAGGGCAAACCGCGCCAATACACTTCGTTGTGGCGGCAGAGGAAACCGGGGCGCGCAAAGTTCGAGATTTCATACTGGGCGTAACCCGCGTCCGACAGTTGATCCATCGCGGCGGCATACATCGATCGTTCCAACTCTTCACCCGCTTGCAGCAATTCGCCCTTGTTGAGGCGATTCCAGAACTGCGTTCCTTTCTCGAACGTGAGTCCGTAGGTGGAAATGTGCGTCGGTTGCAATTCGACCGCCTGTGTCAGAGTTTCCTTCCAATTTGCCAATGTCTGCCCGGGAACTCCAAAAATGAGATCGACCGAGACATTGCCAATGGACTCCAGCAAACGTTCGACGGCCGAATCGATGTCGTTACGACGATGATCGCGTTCCAACCGTGCAAGAATTTCCGCATCGAACGACTGCACACCAAGGCTCACTCGATTCACTCCAGCGTCGGCCAATGCGGCGATTTTTTCGTCATCCAGTCCGGCCGGGTTTGCTTCCACGCTGAATTCAAAACCCTCGGCCAACTGAAAATGCCCGAGGACAATCTTCATCAGCCGGCCCAATTGTTCGGCGGAGAGATGCGTCGGAGTGCCGCCGCCGAAAAACAGGGTGTCGATGACCGGCCGCCCTTCCAATCGGTCGAGTTCGATCTCGAGCGCTCGCAGATAATCGTCGATGAGGTCGTCGCGGCGGGCGATCAATGTGAAATCGCAGTAGCCACAACGGTGCGCACAAAACGGCACATGAATGTAAGCAGCCCGCGGTATGGAGAACCCGGCCGACGACATGGGAAACTGCTTTGTTGAAAAGGGCGTGCGTCCGCGATCATCAGCCGTTATTGTAACGAATGACAGGCAAGCGCGAATACCAGCCCGTCGCGCAAGCAAGGGTTTCATCGCGCACTCGACGTTCAACGAAACCCTTCCTTGCGCTGCGGGCTGGTAAAACGAATCACGGATATATTGCACCATGACGACCGCAATTGCTGACACAACCGTTTCGATGACGATCGACGGACAAGACGTTTCCGTGCCGACGGGAACGACAGTTTGGGAAGCCGCTGGTCAGGCGGGCATCGAGATTCCCGCGCTGTGTCATTCGCCCGGCATGGATCCGGTGGGCGTTTGCCGGATGTGCGTCGTCGATGTGGGGGGCCGCGTGCTGGCGGCATCGTGCATGCGCGAATGCGAAGAGGGAATGACGGTCGACGCTTCGTCCCCAAAGATCGAACGCCACCGCCGCGTCCTCACGGAACTTCTGCTCTCCGACCACCCCACCCCCTGCGAAAAAGAACAAACAACGGCCGACTGCGAACTCGAACTGCTCGCCCGCCGCTACGATTTGATTTCAGATGAAAACGTTCAACCGACAACAGGCGAATCGCGGGTCCGCACTCCGAATTCGACCGACGTTTCATCCCCTGTCATCGCCGTCGATCATGCGGCGTGTATTCTCTGTGACCGCTGTGTGCGGGCGTGCGACGAGATTCAGTCGAACGATGTCATCGGCCGCACCGGCAAAGGGTACACCGCACAAATTGGGTTCGACCTGAACGCGCCGATGGGTGAAAGCACCTGCGTTTCCTGCGGCGAATGTGTCGCCGCCTGTCCGACCGGCGCGCTGATCAACAAACCGATTACGCTGCCGATTGTCTCGCGGGAAGAACTGGCAGCGGTCGATAGTGTCTGCCCGTATTGTGGTGTTGGCTGCGCGTTGACTTTTCATACGAAAGAGAATCGCGTCGTCTTTGCCGAAGGTCGCGAGAGTCCCGTTAATCACGGTCGGCTGTGTGTGAAGGGCCGTTACGGTTGGGATTACGCCACACACGATCAACGGCTGACGACTCCCCTCATTCGTCGCGACGAGTGTTATCCCAAAGGGGCGTTGTCGTCGTATACCCAAAAATCCAGCGGGCACCGTGGCCGCAAGCCGGGTGGAATTGTCGATTACGACGAAGTGTTGCCGGCCTTCCGCGAAGCGAGTTGGGATGAGGCACTCGATCTCGTCGGCCGTCGTTTGGGTGAAATCAAGACACAGTTCGGCAACCATGCCCTGGCCGGGTTCGGGTCGGCGAAGTGTTCGAACGAAGAAGCCTACCTGTTCCAAAAACTGGTGCGCGCCGGGTTCGGAACCAACAACATCGATCATTGCACGCGACTTTGCCACGCTTCGTCGGTCGCCGCGCTGATGGAGACGATTGGCTCCGGCGCGGTGACCAACGTGTTCGCCGACGTTGCCCGTGCCGACGTTGCGCTGCTCACTGGGACCAACACAACAGCCAATCACCCGGTGGCGGCAACGTTCATCAAAGAGGCGGCCCGTCGTGGCACGAAGCTGATTGTGGTCGATGTTCGCCGACACGAACTCGCCGATTTTGCCACACACTTTGCGCAAATCAAACCGGGAACCGATGTCGCCTTTTACAACGGCTTGATGCATGTGCTGATTGCCGAAGACCTCGTCGATCACGAATTCATCGACACGCGAACCACAGACTATGCGGCTCTGCGCGAGTTGTTATTCAGCGATTACTCGCCCGAGCAGGCAGCTTTGATCTGCGGAATCGCAGCCGATGAAATCCGCAGCATTGCCCGTACCATCGGCCATGCGGGAAGCATGCTCATCTTCTGGGGCATGGGAATCGCCCAACATACCACCGGCACCGACAACGCCCGCTGTCTGATTTCACTCTGCCTGATGACCGGCAACATGGGCCGCCCCGGAACCGGCCTGCATCCGCTACGCGGACAAAACAACGTGCAGGGTGCCAGCGATGCCGGCCTGATACCGATCGTTTACCCCGATTACCAATCGGTCGCCGATCCCGATGTGCGAAAGAAGTTTGAGAAGGCGTGGAATGTCGAGTTGAGCGCTGAACCTGGCCTGACCGTTGTCGAGATTATGCATGCCGCGCTCAGCAAAGACGTTCGCGGCATGTACATTATGGGCGAGAATCCGTTCATCTCCGATCCCAATTCCAACAAGGTGCGCGCCGCACTTTCCAGCCTCGACTTCCTCGCGGTGCAAGATATCTTTCTGACCGAGACGGCGGAATTTGCCGACGTGATTCTGCCCGCCAGCAGTTACTTCGAAAAGACCGGCACCTATACGAACTCCGACCGCCGCGTGCAGGTGGGCCGCAAAGTTCTCGACTTGCCCGGCGACGCACGTGAAGACTGGAAGGTCATCTGCGAGATTGCCAACCGGATGGGGTTGCCGATGAACTACGATTCGCCGGCAGAGATTTTCGACGAATTCGCATCACTCACCAAAAACTACAACGGCCTGACCCACGAGAATCTGGGTGACACGGGAAAACTCTGGCCCTGCCCCGATCCCACAACGGGAGACGGCACGCAGATTCTGTTTGGTGATCGATTTCCAACGGCCGACGGTCGCGGCAAGTTCGTGCCTTGCCCCTGGAAGCCGGCCGACGAATTGCCCGATGAAGAATATCCGTTCGTATTGAACACGGGCCGCGTGTTGGAACACTGGCACACCGGCAGCATGACCCGCCGCAGTTTCGCGCTGTCGAGCATCGAACCGGGAGCATTTTCCGCGATGCACCCACGCGATCTGGACAAATTGAACATCGCGCCCGATTCTCTCATCCGCGTCAGCAGCCGTCGCGGCGAGATCGAATTGACGGTCCGCGCCGACGATTCAATCGAGCCGGGCTGCATCTTTATTCCGTTCCACTTCCGCGAAGCGGCCGCCAACGTACTGACCACCGAAGCGCTCGACCCGTACGGAAAGATCCCGGAGTTCAAATTCTGCGCGGTTCGCGTGGATGCCGCACCAGCTTGATGAGAACACGAATTGACCGCTTACGGTTTCGCGATTCTTCAAACACTGCGAAACCGCAAGCGAGGTTTGTCACACTCGGCTATTCCAGTTCCTTGATGCGGATGTTGCGGAAGTCGATTTGGTGTCCGTGGCCCAGGAAGCCGATGTAGCCGCTCTTGTTGAACAGACCGGGATGTTTGCCGCCGTCGATGGTTCCATCTTTGGCGGCCTCTTTGATGTCGGCATCGACAATCACCTGACCGTTAACTGTTACGCGAATGTGATTCCCTTTCGCGTAAATCTCTTGAGTGTTCCAGTAACCCAACGGCCGTTGGTAGCCGCGTTTGGCCGGCACCACACCGTAAATGGAACCGTGGTACTGATACTTTTTCAATTCGCGGTAACTCGAACCGGTGTTGTCGAGAACCTGGATTTCCATGCCGTGGTAGGCGGCGTTCTTGCCCATCTCCGAGCGAATGCCGACGCCGTTGTTGCCATTGTGTTCCAGCTTGAAGTCGAACCGCAGCACGAAATCGCCGAACTCCTTGTTGTAGTACAGATTGCCGCCGCCACCTTTGGGCGATCGCAGGATGCCGTGCTCAACAACGTGTCCTTTGGTCGCTCCAACCCAGCCGTCGAGGTCTTTACCGTTGAACAGAGAGACGAACCCCTCTTCGGCAGGTGCTGCCGGAGGAGCCGGCTTGACTTCCAGATTTCGCAGGAAGACCTGTGTGACGTTTGCAGTGACAGCTCCACTGATTGGGCCGGCGGCGAATGTCTTGAGCGCTCCCTGCTTGGGACCGCGCGTGTGGATCGTATCGACAACCTTGGTGCCGTTCAGCCAGGTTTCGAAATGGTCGCCGCGAACTCGCGTGTAGATGTGATTTGGAGCATCGGTCTTTAGTGATTTCTTCGCAGTTTCGCCGGTGATTTCGACTAACGTTCCGTCGCCTTTGACGTGTGCCAAACGAATCGCCGGTTCCGCTGTCAGTTCGAGACGATACGACGGGCCGTCTTCGGTTCCACGAAACGTCAAACCGGCTTTACTGCGCGAACCGCCAAGTGAAACCATCGCGTGCAGATCGAAGTCGGCAACGATCGTTTGCTTTGCTGAAGCGGCCTTCTCCGTCTGCCAACCATCGCCGACTGGCTGATTATCTTTGTCCAACACACCAGTTTCGGGGGGGCGGCGGGCAATCTCTTTGATGTAAATGTTCCGCCAGCGAATTTCGCCGCCGTGTGTTTGCAGTTGAATTGGGCCGACCGGAAAGACGGCCCGCTTGCGGTCGAAGAAGTTCTCCAGCGGCACTTCATTGGCAGTGAGTTGACCGTTGAGGTGAATACTGACGTTGTCATCGACCATACGAATGCGAAAACGGTTCCACTCGCCGAACGGTTTGTCGGCCAATGCATACGGGAAACGTTCATTCACTTTGTTGTTCCAAAGTGCTCCGGAACCTTTGTCGGCTCCCAGATTCCATTTGCCACCTTCTTTGCGGGTATCCCAAATCTGCACCTGCGGCGTCGCCCGCAAGTAGATGCCGCTGTCGGCCAAGGGGACGGTTTTGTAGTCGATCATTAACTCGAAATCGCCGTAGTCTTTGCCGGTGGTGGCGTAGACGCCATGTCCATCGTTGACTAATTCGCCGTTTTCGACGGTCCAATGCTCGGCGAGATCCTTGGCGTTCTTCTCCCAGAAAGCGGCTTGTTCGGCGGGACTCATCGCCCACAGTTTTTGTGGATCGAAATGCCCCATGCCCCGCCAACCGCTGAGGTCGTCGCCGTTAAGTAACGAAACGAAACCGGGCGGCGGTCCGTTGGGTGCGGCGGCATCCTTCGCTTTTTTTGCGTCGTCTGCGCGAGTGTCCGACGAAAACGAGAGTACGGGCAGGGCAAGACACAGCAGCAATAGAAAACGGCGCGACAAGCGTTTCATGACGGACTCCGCGGTGGGAATTGGTGAAATTACGGTTTCGGCCATTATCACGTATGAGAGGGGTGCGGGCAAACGTGCGTGGGGAAAACAACGAAAATGCCCTACAACGATCCCCCCAGCTGCGAGCCAATGGCTCGCAGCTAGTTGAGATGCAGTGAAACCTGCTCATCCGACGCGAGATACATCAACAGATCTCGTACTTCTTCAGGTTTCATTTTCTGCAACATGCCTTCGGGCATCATCGACACGGGCGATTGTTTGCGGACATCGATTTCGTCCTTGGGAACAATCACCAAATCGTTGGCCGTTTGCAGTGTCAGCGTCTGGCTGTTTTCCTCGCGCACAATTCCGGTGACGACACGGCCCCCATCGGTCACCACGACCGTCATGCGATAATCGCGGCCGATGACGGCATTCGGGTCGAGCAGATTCGACAGCACATAATCGAGGTTTCGCCGTTGCGAGCCGGTCAATTCCGGGCCGATGGCTTTGCCGGCATCGAATAATCGGTGACAGGACGCGCATGTCTTTTCAAAGACAGCCCGCCCCTGCGACGGGACTCCCTTCTTCAACACATCGGGCGGTAATCGTTTCTTGAAGTCGGCAATCAACGCCGTGCGATCGGCGGCGGTCGGGCGGACGTTGCCCCACACTTGCGCGAGCCGTTTTTCGATTTTCGCATCCCCCAGTTCCATCATCTGCCGCGCGATGAACGCGGAGATGTCGCGACTGGGAATCGCGCCGCTGCCGACGGCATCGAGCAGCGCCAGCGCGAATGCGGGACGCGCGGCCAGCGTGCTGATGGCGTCGCGTTTTTCATCTGCCGAGAATGACGCGTAGCGTTTGAGAATGACTGCCGGTGTCGTCTCATCATCGAGCGACGCCATCGCTCGCAGCGCTGCCGCCCGCATCACGTCGTCGTCAAGTAGTGTTCGCAAGAAGAGGGTCATGCCGGTCACTCGTCCCTGCACCAGTGCTTGCAGCGCGTCGCTGCGAATCTCTTTCGTCGCTTTAGAATCGGTCACGCGTTTTCGTAGCGATGCGGCGGCATTGTCGTCACCAAAAATCAGCGACAACAACAGGGCCTTCTCACGCACGGCGGCGCTCTTGCTACGCGACAGTGTGACTGACACTTCTTTCCAACCGCGCGGCATCGTCGCCTTACGGCGACCTTTGACGGCATCGTGAATCCCGCCGAGGACGTCGATTTGAAAATCGGCATCATCGATTGTTCCCAGCAGCGCAATCAACGGCGCGAGATCGGCCGATTTGTCATCCGCGACCGCGTGCATGGCAGTCGTCGCCGGTATGACCAACATGATGGCGAGAAAGGAAATTGAACGTTGCATGACGGTGGTCTCGAACAGTCGTTGTGTCCCGTTTAGCCGCGACCCAACGGGGAGCGCTCCGCGGCTAATCCGGTCGTGTGTTATTTCGCCAGTGATGCAATGCGACGGGCGATGAAGCGGCGGATGAGCGGGATCTTGGCCTTGGCCACCAATTGCACCGCACGCGTTTGATCGGCCGCGACCAGCGGTTCGATGCCGTACCAGATCATGAACGGGATGTTATGATCGGTCGCGTCTTCGCCGTGTGCGACCAGTGCTTCGGCAATGTCCCAGCGGTCCTTCAACGGCATTCGCTGCAGCGCCGACGCCAGAGAGAGCCGCGTGTGCGGGGAATCGTCGGTTTTCGCCATTTCGGTAAGTCTCTTCAGCATGAGGGTCGAGACTTTGCGGTCTTCAACTTCCAGTCGTACCGCCCATGCGCGAACGTATTCACTTTCGTCTCTCAAAAGTGTGCTGAGTTTTCTTTCATCGAGTCCGTCCGTCGCGTAGAGCGTCCACAGATTGCGGAGCCGCTGCTCCGGTTCCGGCTGGTTCCGACAACCGATCCACAGCGAATCAAGGACGTTCGCGTTCAGCTTGTCGGCGGCTGCCCGTTCCTGCAGCAACCGGCGGGCGTGTCGCACGTACCATTCGTTACGGTGACTATGCAAACCGACAAGTTCGCGGTCGGACATCGCAGCGAGATTGACTGGAGTGTGCGACGTTTGTCCGTAGGTGATTTTGTAAATGCGACCGTTCTCGCGGTGGATCTCGTCGTAATCGTGACACTCGCCGGTGTCGCTCCAATCGGTGACGAAGACGCCGCCGTCGGGACCGTATTTCAAATCCAATCCGCGAAACCACAAGTCGTTCGCCATCATAAAATCACGGCCATGCTTGGCGACGTACCCGGAGCCTTCACGGTGCAGGATGTCGCGGTTCACGCGGTTGCCGTGCAGGTTGCAGGTGAAGAGATTGCCGCGGTATTCACGAGGCCAGTTGTCGCCGAGATAGATCATCGCGCCAACGTGCGCGTGTCCGCCGCCCGGTTTGTCGTGAACGCCTTGTCCGCCGCGCGAACTGGTCCACTTGCCGCCGCCCCAATGAATGTGGTCGGCACAGCTTTCCATCAAGCCGTAGGTGTTCGGCGTCAAATCCTGCCCGAACATCCGCTCGTAATGCGCACCGGGAATGACGTGAAACAGGTGCTTGATAACGCAGTTGGTTATGAACATCTGCCCGTATTGGTCGAAGTCCAGTCCCCAAGGGTTCGTCGTTCCCGAAGCGACCCATTCGACGGTGTGGCGCGTGGGATGATACCGCCAGACGCCGCAATCGATTCCAACCCGTTTGTCGTCCGGCGTTCCCGGTTTGCCGACGCGCGAGTTCGACAGAATGCCGTTCATCCCGTACAGCCAACCGTCCGGTCCCCAAGTGAGGCCGTTGACGACGTTGTGTTTCGACTTGAGATCCCAGCCGTCCAGCAGCACCTGCGGTTTGCTATCGGGTTTGTCGTCGCTGTCACGGTCGGGAACGAAAATCAAATTCGGCACGGCCGTCAGCCACACGCCGCCAAAGCCGAGCGCGATGCCGCTGAGATTGGTCCCCTTGTCCCAGAAGACTTTGCGCGTGTCGTATTTCCCGTCGCCGTCTTCGTCTTCCAGAATCACAATCCGGTCGCTGCCTTCGCTACCGTCGGTGATCCATTTCGGATAGATCATCGATTCGACGATCCACAATCGCCCGCGATCATCAATGTCGAACGCCATCGGCTGCACAACGTCCGGCTCGCCGGCAAAAAGCGTCGCCCGAAAGCCCTTCGGCAATGTCATTCGCTTGGCCGATTCGGCCAGCGACAGCGGAGAATCCTGCGCGACGGCATTTGTGACAAACAGAGACGTAATGAAGAGCAGAACGAAACTACGCAGCATGGGGTTCATCCTCGGAGAAAAAAACGCCGACGGAAAAATGATTAACGCCGACGCTTGCGGTTTCGCGGACCTTCAAGAATCGCGGACGAATCCAGTTTCCGCTGATCGACCTCGGTTGTCAAATGATTGCCGTGACGGGCCGCTAAACGGCAAGCCCGCTTTGCGGGTCACTTGGGTGTCAGGCACAAGCGGTGCGCGGCGGCTTCTTCGACGGCCTCGCGCGAATAAAGCAGGGGAAAGTACGCGTCGCGCTGCCAGAGTTCTAACAGGTCGTCGTAGTGTTGGCTTTCGGGTTGGCCCGATTGCCCCGGTGCGCTGGTGGCGAGACCGCGGTCCCAGTCGGCCAGATCGAACAGATGCCGATAACTGGCTCCGCTGATCTGCCCGAACGGAGTTTCGTAGCGGGTCGCGTTGGGGCAGAGTCCGTCGCCCGCCTGACCGATGGGGCCGCGATTGAACGTGGCGGCACGTTCAGCATCCCGCGCCGACAACGCGTGATGAAAGGTCACGGTATGCAGCCGGTCCCAACGCCATGTTGATATGTCCGGCCCAAGTGCGGCCTTGGTTTCCGCGACCGCTTGCTCGAATGTCTCTCGCAGAATGCGGTCCCGTTCGGGCACCGGATCATCGCCGAACCACTGGGCGGTCGGTTCCCGAATCGCGGGCAACATGACCGGAATGCCGCGTTGTCCGGCGACGAATGGCATCAGTTCGGCCGGAACGTGTCGCGAAAAACACTCCTGCAACAATGCTTCCAGCCAGAAGGCATACAGCGGACCAACGCGCGAGTCGCGCGACAATTCGCCGTCCCAATCAGCGAACATTTGCCGACACGTTTCCAATTCATCCTCGTCGCAGCGGAAACCGTCGGCAAGCTCCGCCAGCTCGCGGCCCGCCAGTGAGATGTTGTCGTGCTGCATCGATTGCATGTCGTCCAGAGTGAACTTGCCGGGAGTTTGCAGACGTTCGAGGATGCGGTGATAGCGATAGTTGGGCGCCCATTCGTAGGCGATCGCGTGCGGATAATCGTCCGGTAGAATGTTGTGGTTGGCGGTGGCGATGTGGTCGGGGGGATTGAACAGCTGCGGGAGTTCGTCGATGCCCAGAAATCGTTGCCATTCGTGTTTGCCGTCGGCACCCGGCACCGGAAACAGACCATCGGAATTCTCTCGCACCGGAGTCATCGCGGCGGCGACCCAGCCGATGTTGCCATCAACGTCGGCGTAAACCATATTCTCCGACGGCATTTTCCAACGCTTCAGCGAGTCGCGGAATTCTTCCCAGTTTTTCGCGCGATCAACCGCCAGCGACGCGAGATACGCCGCACCGCCCGGTTCGGCGCCGACTGACCGCAAAGCGTATGCGCGGTTTCGCGATTCATCCTGATAGATCACCGGACCGTGACGCGTGTAGCGCAGTTCCAATTCAACCGGTTGGTCGTCGCCACGAACTTCGATCTGTTCGCGGATGATTTCCATCGGTTCCCAATCGTCGCCGACACGGTAGCGAGTCGGATCGTCGGGGTGCGTCTCCTCAACATAGAGGTCGGCCTGATCGGTGCAAATAATAGTGAAGCCCCAGGCGATGCGCTGGTTGTGCCCGCAGGCAACACCGGGCAAGGCAGGCTCGCCACTGCCGATGACATTCCAGCCCGGGGCATTGAGGTGCACCAGATACCTCAGCGACGGCATCTCAATCGCTCGGTGCGGATCGCTGGCCAACAAGGGCTTGCCCGATTCCGATCGCGCGCCGTTGATCACCCAGTTGTTGCTGCCGTCGTCGCGCGAGAACGGTCGCGCTGCCGTCGCCGCGTTCAAGCCGGCCAGAATCTTTGTCGGGGTGATGTCGTCGAGGTCGAGCCCGTCTGGCGGTTCAAAATCGAGCGGGGGATCGGCCGGGGCGAGCATTCGTGCCTTTTCGATTCCGACCTCGGCAACGAGTTTGGCTCGCTGCGGTTCCAACTGAAAGTTGCGGCTCATCACCACACCCGACATGCGGCCCAAACAGTCGGCCGGTTCCCACTTTTGTGGCCGATAGTTCAGTTCCTCGAATTCAATCGGCAACCGATCGCCGATGTGATCGATGTAGGCGTTGATGCCGTCGGTAAAGGATGTTGCGATTTCCTGCGTATCCGGGCTGTAACTTTGCCATTCCTCATCAAGGTCGCCCCGGTATTTGACCAACCGCGCAAAGCGATCGGCTTCGATGCCGGCCGACCCTTCGATTTCGGCGATTTCACCCACCGCCATCCGCCGCCAGAGGTCGATCTGAAACAGCCGGTCTTGCGCGGCGATGAAACCTTGCGCGAAGAACAGATCGTGCTGATTTTCCGCGTAGATGTGCGGCACGCCCCAGCGGTCGCGAATGACTTCGACCGGTTCCTGCAGCCCGTCGAGTGTGACCTCGCCGTCCAATTGCGCGAGAACCCGGCGGCAGCGCTCCTTCAGTTCATCGTTCGGCATGGCGAATTTCGCATCACGGGTTCAGACGTCATTTCGACGGCGGCGTCCTGCCACCACTCCCATGACGATGACCGTGATGAACGCCGCTGTCCAGCCGACCGGCGGAATGACTGAGGCGGCTTGCGGTGGATGAACGCCATCGGGCAGTTCGCAGCAACAGGCCGGGTTTCCGCTTTGTCCCCTTGCCGAGATTCGCATCGTAATAGCGCGGGCTGTTTCGCGACGTTCGCATTTTGAAGCGATAAAACGTGAGGTTATCGCGGGCCAACACCTTGCGGGGGAAATCGCCGTCGATGACGGTGAGCGTCATCCGGTTCAACATGTCGAGCGCGTTGCCGGCTTCGTTTTTCTTCGCTTTCGTAATTTCCTCATTGTGCATCGCATCAACTTCCACGCCGCGCAGGCCGAGCCGTTCGGAAATCTGCAGCAGTTGCTTTTCGGAATCTTCGCTGGGATGCGACAACCGGTTTTCGCGAACGGCCAACAAGTCTGACTCGAACAATTCACGGGCGACGCCGTTTTGGGGTGTTGGATTGCGTTTTTCCTTGAGGGTCTTTAACCGGTCCCTCGTCAAATTGGTAATCCGCCCGCGTTTGATGACGGCTCCCAATAAACGCACCGGCAGCGGTTGTGTGAGATTTCGTTTGAGTTGCAAACCAGGCACCTGCCGGACGACGGTGTTGATGCCGATCGACCGAACCGCGGCGGGATCGTCGGAAAGCAAGTAGATGATGTTGTGCAGCGGGCCTTTGTTGAACGCCGAGAGTCGCATGGGGACTTCGAGTCGGCGGCTGCGAAAGCGAAACCCCATTGCCTGCACGTGGCCGTCGAACGTGGCACCGTCGGGAAGATTCGGATTGACTTTGCGCATGCCCGGTTTGGGATCAACGCCCGCTTTGCGGCCGACCTTCGATTTGACGGCGACGAATCCCCAACTTTTGCGAACGTAATCGTTACAGACGTCCTGCATGCCAACCGGGAATTTGTAACCGTGATCGTCCATCCATTGTTTTAATGCCGCCGCACTGCCCGCTTCGAGGACGGCGACTTCGTACATGCCGATGGCTTCTTCGCGGACGACGCGGACTTCATCTTTCTTGAGCCGCATACCGAGACCGCCGCCAAGACCACCGCCAAAACCTCCTCCTCCGAATTGCCGCGGTGGGCGCAAATCCAATTCGACCTCGGGCGGATCGATTGCGGCGGCGATGTGTGCGAATATCTCGTCGGGAACCTTGCGGATTTCCGGTGGCGCGGGAAACGGAATCAGCATGCCGAACTCGTCGGTCGTTCCTTCAAAGCCGGGGCGGATGACGAACGTCTCGATGCCGTTCTTGTAAAAGACGTACGTCATTTGCGCACCGACACGGACGATGGGCGGTTTGCCGTCCTGTTGCACCAACGGAATGTCAACCGGCGGCACCATCCCGCAGGGATCGGCGCAGGCGGGTTGCGGACCGGGCAGCGCAAGAGCCAACATGGCGATTAACGGCAGCGCTTGTGTTTGCAGACGAAGCATTGTTCCAGACCTGCGGCGGGCGGAATTGGGCAAACAGACAGTTAACATCCACCGCCAGCATAACATGGCGTCGAGAATCCCCGCTACACTTCTTCCGCTGAATTCGCAGGATTAACGCAGCGGCTTGCACGTTTTCAACTCGAAGATGAAGAGGTCGCGAAGAATCGCAGAGAGACGCGGGGCGAGATTCTGGGAGCTTGGTGAGTCGATTGGAGGGAACACTAATCGCCGCTAATCCACGCTAATACGTTTGCCAGAGATTAGCGAAGATTAGTGCCGATTAGTGTTCCTGATCTTCGGCGATGAGCGCAGGTGCGACTTTCGAAGTCGTCCTACGCTATGCTGCAATCGTTGCGCCTCTTTGCGGCCTCTACGCCTTTGCGTTAAGATTGAGCGGCGGCTGAGTTTGTCGCACGCTGAATTGAATTTCGCAGACAATCTGTTCCAGCAACGAGTCCGGGAGGAAAGAGGATGGCATTGTTCGATGACGTGCGGCATGTGTTGAGAGTGGCGAAGATGGGTTGCCGGTGGTTGGCGATCCCTGTGTTGTTCTGCGCAGTTTCAACTGCGCAGAGCGCGGCGATGGCCGACGATGAAAAGCGCGAAGGCGACAGGCCGGCAGTTGGCGAACGCGAACGTGGTGGGCGGCCTGACGGTGAACGTCGCGAAGGCGCAGACCGGGGACGACGCGGCGGTGATCGCGAGCGTGGTGAACGCCGCGAAGGAGCCGAACGCGAACGGCGCGAAGGCGACCGCCCGCGCGAAGCGAGCCGACGTGAAGCTGGCGAGCGTGCTGAACGCGAACGGCCCAGAGGTGAACCTGGCCGTGAGGATCTGCTGAGAATTATCGAACAGTTACGGCAGCAGGTTGCCCAGCTGCAGCGCGAAGTGCGCGGCCCGCGACGCGAAGGCGACCGGCCGCGAATTGAAAGCCGGCCACCGATTGAGCGGCGCGACGGTGATGGGCCGCAGCGACGAGGTCCACGCGATGGTGATGGGCCGCGAAGAGAGGGACCGCGTGACGGCGATGCCCCACGGAAAGAGGGGGCGCGTGATGGAGACGGACCGCGTAGAGAAGGTCTACGCGATGGTGATCGACCTCGCAAAGAGCGTCCACCGGTTCGGCTGCCCGGTCGTGATGTCGAGCGACCACGCGACGGTGTTCGCCCGCCAGTCCGATTGCCGGGGCAAGCAGCCGACCGACCGCGTGAAAGTGGTCCACGTGAAGGTGGCCCGCGTCCAAACACTCCAGGCGCACAGGGCCGTCCGGGTGGTCCGCTGGGCCCTGAAGTGATCAACCTGATTCGCGAACTGCGTGGCGAACTGAATCGTCTGCGTAACGACGTCAACGAACTGCGCGGCAACAACCGCCCGGAACGCCAACGCGAACCGGACGGCAAGAATCGCGAACCGGATGCCGACGCGGGGAAGTCAGATCAGCCCGAGCGAGAGGCGGATCTGACAAAAGAAGAGCCGAAGGATGCAGACGACGAAGGCTAATCGCCGCACTTCCGTAATGGAATCTCAGCCGACAGTGGGATGGACGCAGCGAAGTCCGATCTTGCTGTCGGCTGTTTTTGTTGGCACAGGCAGACAGCACCGCATGGCTGTTCGGGTGGGAAAAATCTCAGGCCCATTGAGCCGTCCCGCTTGCGGGGCGTGTGCGTCATACGGCGTGTCACAGCCACGGCGGGCAAGCCAGCCGGCTAAATGAAGCTGCCACATCCGACTTGACAACTTGCCGAGCGTTGCCGCCTTTCAACGGAAACGTCGCCTGTTGCTTTCTGGCAACAGGGCGGCACGCTTCGAGCCAACTGTGAAGAAACGTCTCGACAATGCCCGCAACCCCTTGCTGCACAGCAGGAAATGAGATTGTCGGGGCAAAGGAGACGGGCGATTCCCACCCTGCGGAGCGGTTTGGCATCGAATCTGCATTACTTCTCTTGTAGACAACCAACCACGAATAACCTGTTGTCTTCTTTCTGCAAAAGACCCTCGCGTTCACCCCGCGAGGGTTTTTTGTTTGGTGTGAATCATTGGAGCCTGAATCGCGAGCGAAGCAGCTTGCTGGAATCATCCTTCGCTTGCGCTGCAGGCTCGAATTACGAAAAAAAGAAAGACTGGAGTGGGCCTATAAGCCGGGTTTTGTCGTGAACGGCCATTTCTCTGGGACGACGATTGCCCGTCGCCTCGTTGAACCGACCGTTAGACGGCCGGCTCGATCGCAACCTACCCGGGAGTTTTTTACGGGCCGAACCGGACCGCGACGGGACGACTTTCGCCATCACGTGCTTCTCCCTGCTTGGTTTTGCTTCGGGCGGGGTTTACCTAGCCAAACCGGTCACCCGGCCTGCTGGTGCGCTCTTACCGCACCGTTTCACCCTTACCTCCTGGGAAACATAAAGTTTCCCCGATCGGCGGTATGCTTTCTGCTGCACTGTCCCTGTCCTCGCGGACGGTGGGAGTTACCCATCACCCTGTCCTGTGAAGCCCGGACTTTCCTCTGCCGAGTGTCGGTGAAAACACCGACAGAATCGACAGCGGCCGCTCAGCCCACTCCAGTCATCTCCCATTCTACGCTGATTTCAGTGACTTGGCGAGGGGTTGAGGTTGTTCTCAAGGGAATACCGTCTCAGGTGTTCTACGCATCGGGAGCATCACGGAACGAATTTCCTACAGAGATCCGCTGGCAATTCATCCTGGAAAGCCGCGTCAATTGTCCGGGTCAGTTAAACCATCTGCATTAAAGGTGCCAACATTTCGCTTTGCGGTGGCGTAGGGAATTATTGTCGATGGCCTGACTTCCATTTTGATCGTCTGAAAGGGGATATGCAAAACGGACAGTCCGGGTTTGGCAAAACAGACCGACAACGGCGTCAAATCCTGTTAATGTGGCGAATGGTGGCGAAGTAAAGAATTGACCTTTCAGCATTCGGACGATAAATTGAAGGTGGAGCTGCAAGTCGCAGGAAGCCATGCGGGCAGACTCATATCTCAGAATCTCGGTTGTTCATCCGCATTATTCAGTTCCAATTCATATTTCATCGGAACAATAAATTGATGCTCGGCGAGTTGATACCGTGTGGGGGGGGCGACCCAATTCCCCTGTTGCAGCCCAAATTGTTAATTGGGCGACGCAGCCGTTGCGACATCACGTTACGTTTTCCCAATGTTTCATCGCATCATTGCGAGCTGGAACTGGTGAACGGCTTCTGGTCGGTTCGCGATTTGGGAAGCCGAAACGGCGTGAAGGTCAACGGTGTTCGTTGTCATACAAAGTGGCTGATGCCGGGCGATGTGGTTTCGGTTGCCAAGCACCGCTACGAGTTGATGTACGCACCAACGGGCGACGCGTCTCCGCCGGAGGACAACGATCCATTCGCCCTTTCACTAATGGAAAAGGCGGGCATCGTTCAGAGTGGCGGTTCCGATTCGCGGGACCGAATCGGGGCGGCAGACAAGCCGAAACGTGTCAGGGGCCACCGATTAGATTAAGTCTCTTCCGAGTACGTTGAATGGTGCCGCCGACGAGAGCAAACTCGAAAATCGACGCGTTGTGCAACGATGCGGCCGGCCGCGCGTTCGGCAGTCTCGAACACAACGGGGCGGCACGAACACATCGGAGCCAACCGGTCATGTCGCGTGCCTGCTAAGAAGAACAAGAAGAAACTGCGGGTTGCCCTTCGCAAAAACCGGCGGAAGCGAACTCGCAAAGGCGACCTGACGCGCGAGTTGGCCAAAGACGCGACCGACATCGAGAATCTTCCGACGGCCGAGAGAGTTACCGGCAAGAGTGACCTCTCACGACGGCGAACGGTGCTGGGTACCGAGGCAAACGACGAAGGCGAGATACAACTCGTCATCGACGAGTCGCGATGCGTTGCCGGCCGAGTGATGACGGCTCGTGGCCTGCATGCGATTGTCGAAGTGGCTGACGGCACGCAATACGAGTGCACCGTGCGACGATTGCTACGAACGATCGACCGTGCATCGCGTAACGCGGTGGTCGCCGGAGACCGTGTGCTGTTTCAGCCGACCGGATTCGACGCCTTGCAGAAGAAGGAACAGGGCGTCATCGAGCGCGTCGAGCCGCGACGCGGCACTCTGTCGCGGATGAGTCAGGGGAGCCAACATCTGATCGCCGCCAATGTCGATCAAGCTCTCATTGTCGCGTCGGCAGCCGACCCGCCGTTGAAGCCGAATCTGATCGATCGCTTCCTCGTCAGTGCCGAGCAACGCGACGTTCGGTCGATTATTTGCATCAACAAATGCGACCTCATCAACACGACCGACTTACAACCGCTCGCCGGCCGCTACGGGCGCATGGGTTACGAGGTGGTGTTCGTGTCTGCAATGACTTCGGCAGGATTGAATCGTCTCCGCTTCTTGCTCGCGGATAAGCAAACCGTCTTTTCCGGACAAAGTGGCGTGGGAAAGTCGTCGCTGTTGAATGCGTTGGAACCGAGCCTGGGATTGCGGGTGGGAGCCGTCTCGGCCGATTCGGGCAAGGGAACACACACCACGCGAGCGGCCAAACTATTGCGACTCGGTTTCGGCGGTTGGGTCGTCGATACGCCTGGACTGCGCCAATTCGAATTGTGGGATATCATCCCCGAGGAAGTCGAGGGCTTCCTTGTGGAGTTCCGCCCGTTCGTCGCGCATTGCCGCTTTCCCGATTGCAGTCACACGCACGAAACCGGCTGTGCCGTCAAGAACGCAGCCGGATGCGGACTGATTTCGATGGAGAGATACAACAGTTACTGCCGAATGTTAGACGACGACATGTGAGCGCCTCATTGATGAATCGGGTGCCACTGGCGTGTCGCAAGTGTTACACGGCAAGCACTGGCGACACGCCAGTGGCACCCTTTGCACACCAACAAACGCTGCGTCGCAAGAAACCCGGTTTTTTCAAAAAACCGGGTTTCTGATCTCGATATTCAAAGCACCGTGCGAACCGCACGGGCGAGCCGTTTGATGCCCTCGTCGATGCCGGCCGGTGTCTGCACGCCGAAGCTGAGCCGCATACGGTTCTTCAACCGCTGCGCTTCATCGCCGGCATAACAGAGTTCGCCGGGAACGTACATCACTTCTTCGGCCTTGGCCGCCTGCCGAAAAAGCGGGCTGTCGAAACCGGTTTCGATATGGTCCGGCAAGGCCATCCAAACATACAAACCGCCGTGCGGTCGCACCCAGCGAACACCGGGAATGTCGCCGAAATAACGGTCGGCGGCCGCTAACATGCTGTCACGTTTGATGCGATACGACGCGCACACCTTTTCGACATGCGCAGCATAGCGGCCCTGCTCGAACACCGTGGCGAGAATCTGCTGATTGAAGTGCGCGGACCCGAAGTCTTCGTTCCCTTTGCGATCGCAAATCGGTTCGAGCAGTTCTGCAGGAATCACGCCGTAACCCACGCGCAGCCCCGGCGAAAAACTCTTCGAAAACGTCTGCGCAAGAATGACGGTGTCGCCTGCTTCGTCGTGGCTCCAGATGCTGGGCATTACGGGTCCGTCGTAACGCAACTCGCGATAGGCGGCGTCTTCCAATATGAAAATGCGATGTTCTTTCGACCAACGGCGGGCGATATCAACCGCAGTCGCGCGGCGTTCGGCCGAGAGACTGATGCCGCTGGGATTTTCGAAATCGCTGACGAGGTAAATCAGTTTCACGCGGTCGAGTTCACCGGCCGTTTCCAGCCGTTCCAATTCGACTTCGAGGGCATCCATCCGCATGCCGTCTTCGTCGGTCTCCACCGGAATGGCTCGCGCACCAACGCCGGCCAACGTCCCCAGAAACACAAAATACGTCGGCGCGGCCACCAGACAGATATCGCCCGGATCAAGCAGCACCTGACAAATCAGCGACAACAATTGCTGCGAGCCGTTGGTCAGAATCATGCGGTTGGGATCGAGTCCCAGCGCCTGCGAACTTTTGCCTTCCAGGTTCGCCAAGTGATCGACCAACGCCCCCCGCAGCCGTTCGGCTCCCTGCGTGGTGCCATATTGGAGAACGTCGCGTCCCTGTTCTTCGTCGCGAAGAATCTCGGCGACGGCATCGCGCGCTTCTTCCACGGGCAATGTGTCGCGATCAACCAGACCCGCAGCCAGCGAGATCACCTCGGGATTCTCAACCGCCTGCTGCATCAGAAAACTGATGGCCTGCTTTCGCGTCCACTCGGCCCGTTGACTCAATCGAACCGGCACCGAAAGCGCATCGACACTCGTATCCACTTTGCATGTCCTCTCGTGTTTAGCATTCAGCGTTCAGCTTCTCGCCACGTACATTTCTTCTGGCTGAAAGCTGATCGCTAACGGCCGAAAGCTCTTCGTTGTCTCTATTCATCGTCGCCGCATGGCGCGAACAGGTCAACCCCGTCCAATCTGCACGCACAACTGAAACGCGGCCGATACCGACATGATGCAAACAACCCCAAAAGGTTCGCATGGAGAGCGAATGAAACCAGCCCGCAGCGCAAGCAAGGGTTTTCGCGCCGACCTGAACCCTTGGTTGCGCTGCGGGCTGGTATTCACGGCACATCGAGTTCCCGTCTGGTATACTCATGAAGTTCTGTCAAAACCCTCTGTTGGCTCACAACACCCTTGGTATTCAAGTGCAGAGTTCACCCACAACCGGGTTTTGACGGAGGCTCATGTCATTATGAACGCCGAGGAAACCAACTCGATTCAGCGCATCGACAAATTGCCCGCGCTTCCTCTGCGGCCCGACGATGCCCACAAGGGAAGCTTCGGGCGGGTGCTGATCGCCGCCGGCAGTCGCGGGATGAGCGGAGCCGCTTCGCTGGCCGGACTCGGCGCACTGCGCGGTGGAGCGGGACTTGTCTACGTTGCCGCGCCGGCGGGAATTGTGCCGATTGTTGCCGCCGTCGAACCGTCGTATCTCACGATTCCAATGCCGGAAGACGCCGCCGGTCGGCTGTCCGGCGATGCGGGCGAGACACTGGAATCGCTCGCTGCAAATCAGTCGGCCATCGCCATCGGTCCCGGTTGGGGACAGTCGGACGCATTAACAGAACTCGCCTGCCGACTCTACACGACAGTCCAACAACCAATGGTGGTCGATGCCGATGCGCTCAACGCGCTGGCGAAACATCCCGATGTGTTATCGAACGCAAAAGCCGAACGGATTCTGACACCGCACCCCGGCGAGTTCGCGCGATTGACCGGCAGCAACATCGAAACGGTTCAAGCCAACCGTGAAGAGATGGCGATCCAATTCGCTCGCACCCATAACGTTGTGCTGCTACTCAAGGGCAGCGGCACGGTGATTACCGACGGCCATCGACTGGCGATCAACGACACCGGCAACAGCGGCATGGCCACCGGCGGAGCGGGCGACGTGTTGACCGGCTTAATCGCAGCGCTGCTCGCGCAAGGCATGGCAGCATTCGAAGCCGCCCAACTTGGTGCGCATTTACACGGTCTGGCGGGCGACCTCGCAGCCGACGCCCTGTCGCAACCGGGCCTGATCGCATCCGATCTACCGCGCTATCTGGCATTGGCGTGGAAACGTTTTGACTCGTTGTACGGCGAGCCGTTTTGACACGGACGTGCTCAGTCGAATTGTTTTTCAAGAATTCATCCAATTCCCGGACTTTTTTGCGGTCCAATGGCGTCAGAGATTGGCACTATAGAGGTGAGCGGGCGCGACTGATTCGACTTGGGACGACATGATCCAGCAATCACCAACCATTCCACCGACCGATGCGGAACTGCTGATGCGGTTTTGTGGTGGGGGGGATGATGCGGCGTTTCGGCTGCTGGTCGAGCGGCATGCCGGGTTGGTGATGACAGTTTGCCGGAGGGTACTCGCGAATCGGCAGGATGTGGAAGACGCGTTTCAGGCCACGTTTCTGGTGCTGGCGCGACGGGCTGGTTCGATTCGCGGCAGTGACTCGATTGGCTCGTGGCTGTTCAAAGTCGCGCATCGCACGGCCATTCGGGCGGCACGGGAAACGCACAATCGCTCGGAAATCCAGTTGACCGATGAGACGGTGATTCCGTCGCCGGCGTTGGCTCACCTGCAGGAACGCGAGACGTTTGAACTGCTGGCGGTCGAGTTGAACCGGTTGCCGGAGAATTACCGGGCGGCGTTGATTCTGTTCTATCTGGAAGGGAAGTCGCGGCAGGCGACGGCCGACGAACTCGACGTGAGCGAAGCGGCATTGAAAGCACGGCTGGCACGCGGACGGCAGTTACTGCGGCGGCGGCTGATGCGTCGCGGCGTGGCGTTGTCGCTGGCGATGGCCGTTGTAACTGCCACGGGAAAAACAACACTGGCGGCGGGCCTTGTCGATCAAACCATTGCAGCGGGCCTTTCGTATGCGGCGACCGGAACGGTCTCGGCCGCTTGCTCTGCACACACTGTTTCACTGGCGAAAGGGTTCTCTCCCATGCTTTCCACCACATTGACCAAACCGATTCTGACGGCCGCAGTTCTACTGACCGCCGGCCTGCTGGTCGCAGTCGGCGTCGGCACGCACTCATCGTTTGCCGATGCGAATGGGACGGGAAATAAGAATCAACGGCAGGAGATTCAAACAACCGTCGAGTCCAGTCAGCCCAATCAGCCGGCGGATTCCGTGCAACAATTTGCTCTTGCTGACGACGCGACGAAGCGGCGCAGTACCGACAAGATCATGAGGGCGGAAACGCAAATTCTGGCAGCGTTGCGCGAGACGACCGAACTCGAATTCGTCGATACATCATTAAGAGACGCGCTGGAGTTTCTGGCGGATCTTCATGATTTCACCATGATTCTTGATGAGACTGGGTTGTCGCAGAAAGGCATCAGATCCGATTCGCCCGTCACCTTGGAACTTTCCGGAGTCAAACTGAATACCGCACTGCGAGCCATCCTCGATCCTCTCAAATTGACATACGTTGTCGAAGACGGCGCACTCAAAGTCATCGCCGTGACGGCAGCAGGTAAGGGGAATGCCGAAGCGGAACCGCGTCCCGATGGACCGCTGGACTTGTCGGAGCGGAGCGAGGCCGAAGCAAGAATTGAAGAAGCACTCACCGAAACGACCGAGATTGAGTTCGTGGATACTTCGTTAAAAGACGCGATGGAATTTCTTTCGGACATGCATGACATCCAGATTCTGCTTGATGAGACGGCACTATCGGAAGAGGGCATTGCGTCGGACAATCCGATCACGCAGGTTCTGTCTGGAATTTCGCTGGGGAGCACGCTGAATATCACCCTCAAGCCGCTCGGACTGACGTACGTCGTTGAGGACGAAGTGATGAAGGTCACCACCATCGTCGCCGAAGCGAAACGCAAAGAGACACGCGTCTATTTGGTGACGACATTGGGCGAGGCCGGTTACGATATGGACGCCCTGCAGGAGATCGTCGATCAGCAGGGGGCAGGCGACGTCAATGTGATGGGAGACACACTGGTGGTCACCCAATCGCAACACGCACACCGCAAGACGATGCAGTTGCTGGAACAACTGCAACGGGCCGTGGAACTGCAGCGGCGGTAGTGAGGTTCGCGCGAACTTCGTAAAGACTCCAAATCCGGCCACACAGATATCGAGTGGCCGCGGAACCGCATGCGTGAAACGTCAACTCCAATACGTGCGATCCAGTGTGCGGTAGTTGATGGCTTCGCTGAGATGCATGGCGGTGATGTCTTCGCTGGCATCGAGGTCGGCGATTGTGCGGCTGATGCGCAGGATTTTGTCGTGTGCGCGAGCGGAAAGTCCCATTTCTTCCATCGCCATTTTTAAGAGTTGCTCCGCATCGCCGGAGAGTTTGCCGTGGTGGCGAATTTGGCGCGGCGTCATTTTGCCATTGAGGTTGTTTTCTTCACCGGCGAATCGCTGCCGTTGGATTTTGCGGGCGGCGATGACTTGTTTGCGCATGGTGGCGCTGTTGGTGCCGCCGCTGTCGTTGGAGAGTTCACGGAACGGGACCGGCGGAACTTCGATGTGAATGTCTATCCGATCAAGCAACGGCCCGCTGATGCGGCCGAGATAACGTTCGATTTGCATCGGATTGCATTTGCACTGTCGGCGGGGATCGCCGCGAAATCCGCAGGGGCAGGGGTGTGTTTCATTGTGGTGACGAGTCATTAGTCTGGACGTAGCTGGTACAGCAGTTCCAGCAGAAGAAATCTTCCTCGTCGATTCGCTGGACAATGTCGCCGCCACAGCCGCAGATGAGCCTACTGAGTTCGTTTGCGGATGTGGTGGCAATTGTCAACGAGGGCGGCGGGAGGCGACAGAATGTGCTATCGCAAAACCGGCGGAAGCTATGGCGTATTCAGCACCGAGAAAAAAAGACAACATGAGTACCACTAACCCAATCAGCGCGTACCCAATGGGTTCCCCGGTAAAGAAGGTCTTTCTCTGGAAGCGATCATTGAATCGACCTAGTACTACAGTCGCACTTGCCTGAAAAGGCTGCATGTTCTAATACTCGTTCCCGAGGAGATCGAGTATGGCATGGAAGCCGGATGCGAACGATGTGAAAAAATGGCGTGATGAACTGGAGAGCGTGAGC
>Ga0302133_10000462_pt1 | contig 25653 bp, 25 predicted proteins | sample CB9_331_MG_FD_203121 | JGI IMG/M metagenome (GOLD analysis project Ga0302133, IMG submission 203121) | Marine microbial communities from Western Arctic Ocean, Canada - CB9_33.1 | ecosystem: Environmental > Aquatic > Marine > Oceanic | place: Canada: Western Arctic Ocean | collected 2017-09-19 | reverse complement strand
CTTTCAAATGTATCGTTTATCTGTCAGTTTTTCCGACCCATGAAATCAATGACTGGCTATGGGCGCGGCGAAGTGTCGCGCGATGGCGCAAAACTCACAGTCGAAATCAGCACGGTAAACCGCAAGCAAGCGGAATTATCGCTGTACCTGCCTCGGGAACTGGATGCGTTGGAAAGCCGGGCGCGCGATGAAATCAACTCGCGCATTTCCCGCGGGCGCATCGTCGCGCGTGTGGGCTTGTCGGCCACGGACGGGAACGGAACGGAGGTGAAACTCGATGTCGACCTTGCGAAACGTTACGCCCGCGAATATCGAAAACTAGCCAAGGAGCTAAAGTTGAAGGACGACCTTGGCATCGACACCATTTTACGCGCACCCGGTGTGCTGAAACAAAGTGATGAGGCGCTAGACGTTGAAAAATTATGGCCCGCATTGCGAAAGGCGCTGCGCGATTCACTGGCGGATTTACTTTCAATGCGCACCCGTGAGGGGGCAAATCTTAAAAAAGATTTACAGCAACGCATTGGCACCATGCAGAAGGCAGTGAAGAAAATCGCGAAGCAGGCACCGTCCACCGTGAAGCGGCATCGCGAGCAATTACACGAGCGCCTGGCTGCCGCCGGGCTGGAATTGGGCAAGGGCGATGACGAGCGATTGCTCAAAGAAGTGGCGATGTTTGCGGATCGGATAGATATTACGGAGGAGCTCACGCGACTGGAAAGTCACTTTGGGCAGTTCAACGATTGCGCAAAAACAAAAAGGCCGGTCGGTCGTACCCTTGATTTTCTCTCACAGGAAATGAATCGGGAAATTAACACCATTGGCTCGAAGGGGAATGACGCGGCCATTTCGAAGATGGTCGTGACGTTGAAAAGCGAGTTGGAAAAATTCCGAGAGCAAGTGCAAAACGTGGAGTGATGACCGGTGACACTCAATCCCAGCCGGTTTTGTGGGTGCTCTCCGGTCCGTCGGGAGTTGGGAAAACAACCGTCGCGATGCGATTGCTTGCGGAGAATCCATCGCTCGCCCGCGTGGTTACCTGTACCACCCGCGCCCCCCGCGAAGGCGAGCTGGACGGTGAGGCATATCATTTTTTGAGTGAGACGGAATTTGCCCAACACGTAGATGCGGGCGAATTTTTGGAACACGCCGAAGTATATGGCCAAAGATATGGCACGATGAAATCTGCGGTGACCGAAGCACTCGCTGCAGGGAAGGATGTGCTGGTGGTAAACGATGTGCAGGGCGCGCTGACGTTTATTGAAATGGCGCGGCGGGATGAGGCGTTGGCGAAGGCATTGAGCACCATTTTTATTGTGGCCGAAAATACGGCAGCGTTACGGGTGCGTTTAGAAATGCGCGGCGAGGATGCGCCTGAGGTGATTGCCGAGCGACTGGCGGTTGCAGAGTCGGAGATGGCGCAGCAGGATCAATTTGATCACGTCGTGGTGAGCGGAACGCGTGAGGCAGATGCCGCTGCGGTGCAGGAAATTTTCGCAAACTCAAAATAATGGCGAACCGTAAAATTATCGCACTAGGAGTAACGGGCTCCATCGCTGCCCACAAGGCAGTGGATGTGTGCAGTTCGTTGGCGAAAGGCGGGGCGGATGTGCACGTGGTGATGACACGGGATGCGCAGGAATTTGTGACACCGTTGCCCTTCAAAACGCTTTCGCGCAATCCGGTGATCACCAGTCTTTATGATGAAGAAGAGGGTTGGCAGCCCGCGCACATTCGCCTAGCGGATGAGGCGGATTTGCTGTTAATCGCGCCTGCCACGGCTAATTGCCTTGCCAAGCTCGCTCATGGGCAGGCGGATGACGCACTGGGCTGCATCGCGTTGGCCTTGAACCCTGACGCAAAATTAATGATCGCGCCGGCGATGAACGGTAAAATGTGGAGCCATCCGGCCACGCAGGCGAATGTGGCATTATTGCGGGACCGGGGCGCGCAATTCATTGGCCCGGCCGAGGGCGAGCTCGCGTGCGGCTACGAGGGGCTTGGCCGGTTGGAACCCGCCGAATCGATCGTCGAAGCGGCCTTGCAGTGGGTGGGGCTTTCATCTTAAAACCTTCATTTCCAGATGTCCGCCGTTAAAAAAATCCAGCACTTTTTCAAGCTCATCAGCACCTCGTCTATTGATCCGGGCGAGCAATACTCGCGACTGAAATTGATGGAACGCGACCTCGGCGTGCCGATTAAAATTTTTGTGTTAGCCATCACGGCGTACTTCCTGTTTTTCACTGACGAGTTCAAAGGCACACAGTGGTTGGATGTGGCGCTGGAACCGGTTCAGGAATTTTTTATGGGATATGTGCTCGTCAATGTGGGGGCGGTTGCTTTTTTATTATTTTTCAATCGCTGGCCGCTGCGCGTGGTGCATTGGGTGACGTTGGTGATGAATTTTGTGGATGCTCTGGTGGTGTCGGCATTGGTGGTCATTACCGGAGGCCTCGATAGTATGGTGTATTATGTGTTCGTTGTGCTCATTATTCGGAACGCGATTAGTATCCCAATTCCGGCAACCCAGATTTCAATCAATCTGCTGACCACCGCAGGATATGCAGCAGCCATTTTTATCTGGAAAGGTTGGTTCTCACAGGTCACGGGATTGGATGATGATTTGAGCGGAGTATTTCCCGGCCCGGCTACAGTGGAACAGGTGACTCATGCGAATACTTTGGAGCAGGATCAATATGAAAGTGCCTTGTTTGTGATTCGGGTTTTCTTTTTGGTGTTAATGACGGCGCTGTGTTACGGGGTGCAGGTGTTGTTTGATCGCGACCAAATTTCGCAGCGGGAGTCGCGGGAGTACACGTTGCGGCGGGAGCAATTGCGATCTACCGGACGGTTGGCAGCGGAGATTGCACATCGACTCAAAAATCCTCTTTCGATAATCAACAACGCTGCATTTTCCATGCAACGTCATTCGGCGGGTCAGGATGAAAATGCAGCTAAACAGTTGAATATGATTCGCAGCGAGGTGGATCGGTCGGACATGATTCTGACGGAGTTGATGGGGTATGCACGGCTTTCGGAAGGGCGCGTGGAGCGGCTCAAGGTGAAGGATGAAATAAAGGCTTCGATTGAGGATGTTTTCCCGGTGGTTTCCAATTTTGAAATAACCGTCAACCGACGGATTTCAGATGCCCTTCCACCGATGATGATGCAGCGTGCTCATTTGCGGGAAATTTTGGTGAATGTCCTGGTGAACGCCCGAGAGTCTACATCCAAGGGCGGCACAGTTGATATTTCTTGTCAGCCTCTAGCAAATTATGAAATTGAGATCCGGGTCAAAGATAGCGGGGCGGGAGTGCCGGAAGATCAGATTGCACAGATTTTTGAGGCATATTTCACCACCAAAGAAAAGGGAACCGGCCTTGGCCTTGCCATTGTTAAGCAAAACACCGAGCTTTACGGGGGCAAAATTCGCGTTGAATCGGAGCTTGGAACCGGTACGGAATTTATTCTAACCTTTCCCACCCGAGCCTTTTAAGAGTTATGAAACCCAATCTCCCCCCAGTCCTAGTGGTTGACGATGAGCCGAACATGCGCGAGACCGTGCGTGAAATGCTCAGCGACGACGGCTATGCCGTGGAGTTGGCGGAATCAGCCGAACAAGCGCTCGAAATGATGAGCGCCCCCGGCGCGGAGTTTTTCATGGTGATTACCGATGGGCGACTCGGCGGCATGAGCGGCTACGATCTCATTCGCAAGATGGCTCAGAATTTCCCCAAACTTCAGGTCATCCTGATCACCGCTTTCGCTACCCCAAAACTTGCGGTGGAGGCCATTCAAGCCGGTGCGGCCGATTATCTTTCCAAACCATTTGCCCCCGAAGAATTACTGCACGCGGTGGATCGTTGCCGCGATCACTTCGAGCTGACTGCTGAAAATAAAACCCTGCGCGCGCGTTCCCGCGGCAGTGAGATTTACGAAGTGCATCAAATCGTCGGCGAATCACCCCAAATGGTCGAGCTGCGTCAGTTCATCCAAACCGTGGGCCCCACCGATTCCACAGTGCTTATTCTTGGCGAAAGCGGCACCGGAAAAGAGTTGGTGGCCGGATCCATCCACAGCCTTAGCCAGCGGACAAATAAAAATTACATTCGCCTCAACTGCGCCGCCATTCCTGAAACGCTTTTGGAAAGCGAATTGTTTGGCCACGAAAAAGGTGCTTTCACCGGCGCCCTGCGCACCAAGCACGGCCGCGTAGAAGAAGCGAACGGCGGGACAATTTTCCTCGATGAGATCGGCGACATGAGCCGCCCCTTACAGGCAAAGTTACTTCGCTTTCTTGAGGATGGCTCGTTCACGCGCGTGGGTGGCAATGAGGAAAAGCGCGTTGATGTGCGGATCATCTCTGCGACCAATCGCGACATCGTCACGGCCATCAAAGACAATGAATTTCGAGAGGATTTATATCATCGTCTCAACGTGATGAAATTCCGTCCGCCCCCCTTACGCGAACGCGGCGATGACGTCGTGCAGTTGGCAGAATTTTTCCTCAATCAAAACTGCCAGAACTTGGGCCGGGGGCAATTGAAACTTTCCAAGGAGGCTTCGCAGAAGCTGATGAGCCACAATTGGCCCGGCAACGTGCGCGAATTGCGCAACGTCATGGAACGCGCCGCCATTCTTGAGCAAACTGATGAGGTGCTGGCTTCGAGCCTTCCGGATTTTGAAATGGAAATGCGCCTGCGCCAATCTGATGACGACGGAGTGGAGATCAACCTCGACGCGGGCTTTGCCGAGGCGGTGGCCGAATTTGAGTGCCGAATGATCACCACCGCTCTCGAGCGAAACCAATACAACGTGAACCGCAGCGCTGAGATGTTGAAAATGACCCGTCATTCTCTCCGCTATCGGATGCAGCAACTCGGTCTCTCTAACTCCGGCGGTACTAGTGGTGACCACGGCGACAGCGAATAATCCCGCCGCCTTGGAAGCCAGCCGCGCCATCACGCGCCGCAGTGCTTCCAATTTGGCGCTTTCCTTTGTGGCGCTCGACAAGCGCCGCCGCAACGCGATGAGTGCCCTGTACGCGTTCTGTCGGCAGGTTGATGATGTCGCTGATGAGGAAACCCAACCCCGCGAACAACGCGCTGCCGCCTTGCAGGATTGGCGCGAAGACGTCCGCCGCGCCTGCGAAGGCGGTCAGCCACGCATTCAAGTCAATCAAGCGCTGCAGCCGGTTATCGAACAATACGCCCTCAAGTTTGAACACTTTGACGAACTCATTCGCGGGATGGAAATGGACCTCGCGCAGGATCGATTTGAAACCCGTGAAGAACTTGATAGCTATTGTTATCGCGCCGCTTCCGTAGTCGGCCTGTTGAGCATTGAAATTTTTGGCTATCGTGATGACGCTTGTCAGGAATACGCCGTGCACCTTGGCAAAGCCCTGCAGCTGACCAACATACTTCGCGACGTCGGCAACGATGCCGGGCGTGGTCGCATTTACCTTCCTGTTTCTGATATGGAAAAACACGGCGTGGATCCACAATCGTTGCTGGATTTGAAATACTCCGCCGCCTTCCACAACCTCGCCGCCGACACCGCCGTGCGGGCGCGCAGCCATTATCAAAAGGCGTCCGATTTATTACCCGCTGCCGATCGGAGCGCCATGGTGGCCGCCGAAGCGATGGGCGCGGTGTACTGGCGATTGCTGCGCCGCATGGAAGACTCTAAATTTCGCGTCTTCGATCCGTGCCCCACGCGCCTCGGCCGCCTTCACAAGCTGGCGCTTGTCTTCGGCACGTGGTGGCGTATTAAGACCGGCTCCAACCGCCCCAATTATGGCTGCGGTTGATTTGGTGACAATTTTCCACTAACCTCCTTCCGTGCATATTCAGTTCACCAAAATGAACGGCGCGGGAAATGACTTCGTGCTAATCGACAATCGCGATGGCGCGGTCTCGCTCGCTCGTGAACAAATCGCCAAACTCTGTCACCGCCAACGCGGTGTGGGTGCTGATGGGTTGATCCTTCTCAAAAATGCCGAAGGCGAAGGCGATTGGGCGTGGGATTTTTACAATGCCGACGGCAGTGACGCTGAGATGTGCGGCAACGGCGCGCGTTGTTTCGCCAGTTATATCCAACACTCGATTGGCGGCGACGGCGAGTTGAGCTTTGAAACTGCATGCGGCCTCGTACGCGCCACCGTTGGCGACACCGCTGTAACAGTGACTCTCACCGCCCCCACCCACCTCGCACTTAACGAAACCATCACGACCCAAGCCGGCGAACAAACCATCCATTCCCTCAACACCGGCGTTCCGCACGCGGTGCTGTTTGTGGACGATGCCGATGCAGCGATGGTGGATCACCTCGGTGAAGAGATCCGTTTCCACGATCATTTCTCGCCCGCAGGCACGAATGTGAATTTCGTGCAAATCTTGTCGCCCGGTCAAATCCGCGTGCGGACCTACGAGCGCGGTGTGGGCGAAACTCTCGCCTGCGGCACGGGCGTGTGCGCCAGCGCCATCATCACCGCTTGCCTTAACGATTGGGCGTCGACCGTGCAAGTTACTGTCCTCGGCGGCGACATCCTCACCGTAGATTTCCACGGCGACGGCGAAACATTCTCAAACGTCAAACTCACCGGCCCCGCACAATTTGTATTTGAAGGAACAGTGGCGATCTAGGGAGAGAACGTGTTGCGTGACCTTACCAATTCCCTTGAATCCACCCCTTACCCCCTGTTAGCTTGAGCCAAGCAATGTTCACTGGAATTTACACCGCACTCGTCACGCCCTTCAAGAAAGGTCGCCTTGATGAGACTGCCCTCAAAAAACTTGTTGAGCTGCAGGTGAAAGGCGGCGTGGATGGTATCGTGCCCGTGGGCACCACCGGCGAATCGCCCACAGTTGATTTTGAGGAGCACGTGCGTATCATTGAATTGGCAGTTTACTACGCCAAAGGCCGATGTAAAATCATTGCCGGCAGTGGCGCGAATTCCACCGAGGAGGCGGTTTACCTCACCAAGTCCGCCGAGTACGCCGGTGCGGATGGCTCACTGCAAGTGTGCCCCTATTACAATAAGCCCTCGCAAGACGGCCTGTACGCGCACTTCAGCAAGATTGCCAAATCCACCAACTTGCCCATCATTCTTTACAGCATCCCCGGCCGCTGCAACGTGGAAATCGCCGTGCCCACCGTTGTGCGTCTCGCGTTCGATTGTCCTAACATCGTGTGCATTAAAGAAGCCGGCGGCGACGTGGATCGCGTTAGCCAATTGCGCGCCGCTTTGCCCAGGCAATTTACCATCCTCAGTGGCGACGATGCCCTCACGCTACCTTTCATGGCTGCCGGGGCAAAGGGCGTCATTAGTGTTTCGAGTAACTTGATTCCGAGGCAGCTCGCCAAAATGGTTCATGCATTCCTCGAGGGTGATGCCAAGGGCGCGCTTAAGCTGCACGAAAAATATTATCCGCTCTTCAAGGATCTGTTTATTGAAACTAACCCGGTCCCCGTTAAGGCCGCATTGGCCATGAAAGGGTTGGTCGCTGAGGAGTACCGACTTCCGCTGGTTAAAATGAACCCTGAACACCGCCGCAAATTGCGTGCCACGCTTAAGGCAACGGGTGTACTCAAGTAACATGGCTAAAATTATTATTCACGGTTCCAAAGGTCGCATGGGCCAGATGCTCATCGCGTGCGGGGAATCAATGGACGGCATCGAAATCGTCGCCGGCGTGGACGAAGGTGATGACTTGTCCACCCTCATCGCTGACTGCGATGCGGTCATCGATTTTAGTTTGCACAGCGCCAGCGCCGATTGCGCGGTGCTCTGCGCCAAGCATGGCAAAGCGTTCGTCATCGGCACCACCGGTCACTCCGATACGGAGAAATCTGCAATCCTTAATCATCAATCAGAAATCCCAATCGTCTGGGCCAGCAATTATTCAACCGGCGTGAACACGCTTTTCTGGCTCACGAAAAAGGCTGCTCAAATCCTGGGTCCGGACTTTGATTTGGAAGTGGTGGAGATGCATCACCGCCACAAAGTCGATGCCCCAAGCGGAACCGCCACCACGCTCGGAGAAATTTTACTCGAAGTGCGCGACCAACAAAAAGACGCACTCCGCCACGGCCGTGAAGGCATCGTGGGCGCGCGCACCGACGAGGAAATCGGAATGCACAGCCTGCGCGGCGGCGACGTGGTGGGCGATCACACTGTTATTTTCGCCGGTGCCGGCGAACGCCTCGAGCTCACCCACAAAGCCGCCAGCCGCGAAACCTTCGCCAACGGAGCTCTTCGCGCCGCACAGTGGGCCGTTCAACAATCGCCCGGCCTCTATGATATGCAGGATGTTTTGGGTTTGGAATGAATTCTGACCAAATCTGTCTCGTCGCCATTGGGTCTAATCTGGGTGACTCGACTGCCAATGTTCAGCGCGCCTTCGAAGAACTCCAGAACCTCTCCGCACTCCAAATCCAAAAATCCTCACTATGGCGCAGCACGCCGGTCGATTGCCCGCCCGACTCACCGGATTTCATCAACGCGGCCGCCGCTCTTGCACCGTTAGAAAACGAGACGCCCGAGTCATTGCTTGAAAAACTTCAGCAATTGGAATTCCAATTTGGCAGAAAACCCAAAGCGGTGATTAACGAGCCGCGCCCGCTTGACCTCGATCTCATCGCTTTCAAAATTGAAACGCGCGATTCAACGTCCCTCACCCTCCCGCACCCGCGCTTTCATCAACGCCGTTTTGTGCTCGAGCCGCTGAACCAAATTGTGCCTACCGCCATGCTCCCCGGCCAAACCCAAACCATCGGCCAACTCCTCGCCGCGCTCGACACCGCCGAAGCCCTCACCCGTCTTTAAGCTTCCAACCGGCGATTCCACCTCTACACTCCGCGCATGGCCGACGACGAATCTCCCACCCCACGCCGCTGGTATCAATCACTCGGTCCCGGTCTCATTACGGCCTGCGTCGTCATTGGCCCCGGAAGCATTCTTACCAGTTCAAAAGTCGGTGCGGCCAATGGTTACACCTTGAGTTGGGTCGTGATTACTTCGGTGCTGTTTATGCTCGCGTTTACAACGATGGCCGCGCGCCTTGGCGTGATGGGAAAAGAATCTCCGGGGAAAATGCTCACCGATTCTGTGGGGCGTTGGTTGGCTGTGCTTATCGGAATATCCGTGTTTTTCATCGCATCAGCATTTCAATTTGGAAACAACCTCGGGGTTCACACAGCCTTTAATGTCTACGTGGATTTTGAATACATCGTTATCCTGTTCAACGCCGCCGCCATTGCGTTCCTGTTTTTTTTCAAAGATTTATATCGGGCGTTGGAAAAGCTCATGATGGGTTTCGTGGGTTTAATGTTGTTAGCCTTCGCGGCTAACTTATTATTCGCCAAACCTAAACTCGGCGAATGGGCAAAAGGCTTTGTGCCGGGCGGGCAGGGCGAAATTGATCTGGTGGTGCTCGGCCTGGTTGGAACCACCTTCGTGATCGCCGCCGCGTATTTTCAGATCTATCTCGTTCGCCAAAAAGGAGTCGCCGAAGAAGAGTTATCTGAAAGCCTATTCGATTCCAGAGTGGGTGCGTTAATCATGGCGGCGATTACGCTGATGATTATGGGCACCGCCGCCTCTGTTCTTCGTGGACAGGAATTGGCGAGTGCCGGTGATGTGGCAGAGCAATTGAAGCCACTCTTCGGCGACGCCGGCAAAGCTCTCTTTTGCCTCGGACTCTTCTCCGCCGCGTACTCGTCATTCCTCATTAATTCGATGATCGGCGGTTTTGTGTTAGCCGACGGGCTCGGCCTCGGCAGCAAGCCGGAAGACAAATGGACACGCTACCTCACCGCAGCAGTGTTACTCACCGGCATGGGTGTGGCGTTGTATGTGATCAAGACCGGAGCAAAACCAGTCGGCGCGATTGTAATGGCACAGGCAGTTACCGTCATAGCCGCACCGCTGATGGCCGGCGTGCTTTTGTGGTTGTGCAATCGCAAAGAATATATGGGCGAACATCGCAACGGGCCGCTGCTTAACGCCGTGGGCGGGCTGGGTTTTGTGATGCTTTTAGCGATGGCGTGGAATACTGCCGTTCATAAGGTTTGGCCCAAAGTCAGCGCGTGGCTCGGATAAACTAATGACGTCCTCCAAGATCACGGCTGATGCCATTCGGCAAATGAAGCACTGCGAGTCAATCGCTGCGCTGACGGCTTATGATTATCCAATGGCGCGGATGCTTGATGATTGTGGCGTGCCCTTATTGCTCGTTGGCGATTCGCTCGGCATGGTTGTGCTCGGCCTGCCCGATACCACCGGCGTGACGATGGACGACATGCTGCACCACACCCGCGCTGCCGCTCGTGCCCAGCCGCGTGCACTGCTCGCCGCGGATTTGCCCGCCAACAGTTATCGCACGCAGGCCGAGGCTCTCGCTAATTCACATCGTCTCGTCGAAGCCGGCGCCGAAGCGGTCAAAGCCGAGGGTGGGTTGGAGATTTGCGAATACGTTCGAGCGATTGTCAGTGAGGGCATTCCATTCCTTGGGCACCTCGGAATGTTGCCACAAAAAGTGAAGGAGGAAGGCGGCTACAAAATCAAAGGCCGGAAGCCTGATGAAAAAACGAGGCTCATTGACGACGCTTACGCTTTGGCCGACGCAGGTGCGTTTGCCATTGTGCTCGAGTTGGTTGAACCTGCAGTCGCCGCGGAGTTGACTTCCACGCTCTCCATCCCGACCATCGGCATCGGCTCCGGCCCGAATTGTGACGGACAAATTTTAGTCACCCCGGATTTATGGGCAACCTCACCGGATTTCATTCCCAAACACGTGCACCCCAACAAACAGGTGAAACGAGAAATGGAAACCACGATCACCGATTGGATGAAATTAATCGGGAACCCATGAGTAAACTCACACACATCAATGCCCAAGGTGAAGCCAAGATGGTAGATGTCTCCGACAAACCGGTGCAGCAACGCACCGCCACCGCCCGCGGGAAAATTCAAATGGCGGCAGAAACCCTGCAGCTCATTCGTCGCGACAAGATTGCCAAGGGAAATGTGCTGGCCACCGCTCGCATCGCGGGCATTCAGGCAGCAAAACGAACGGGCGATTTAATTCCAATGTGTCACCCCCTGCCGATCAATCACTGCGAAGTGGAGTTTGATTTTCCCAAGACGAACAACGCGATTGTCATTACAGCCACAGCCAAAGTGACAGCCCAAACGGGCGTGGAAATGGAAGCGCTCATGGCGGTGAATCTCGCCGCGTTAACAATTTATGACATGTGCAAGGCCGTTGATAAAAAAATGTGCATTACCAACGTGAAACTAGTTTCTAAAACAAAACAATGAAAATACAGGTGGGAATTATCACCGTGTCCGACCGCGCCGCGGCGGGCGAATATGAAAATCTGGGTGGACCGCTTTTGCGCGAGGCTGCTGATGGCTACGGCTGGGCAGTGCTTGCCGAGATGGTAGTGCGCGATGAAGTGGAGCAAATTCAACGCGCAATCCGTGAACAAATTTCTAAAGGATGCCATCTCGTGCTGACTACTGGCGGCACTGGCGTGGCGCCACGCGATGTCACTCCCGAGGCAGTGCGGGAAATTGCCGACCGCGAACTGCCAGGCTTCGGCGAAGTGATGCGGATGGAGTCGATGAAAATCACGAAGAACGCCATCCTCTCCCGCAACCTCGCCGCCGCCGTGGACAATGCGCTGGTGGTTTGCCTGCCTGGAAAACCAAAAGGCGCGGTCGAATGCCTCGGCTTTGTCGTCGAGGCTATTCCGCATTGCGTGGAAGTCGTAGCGGGCGTGCCAACGAGTTGCTGATGAAGTTCACCACAGAGGGCACAGAGTTTGTAAATTTGGTTTCCCTGTGATTTCTGTGTCTCTGTGGTAAAAATAATGAGCACCAAAGGTATCCAATTTTACAACCGCACCACTGGCGAAGTGGAAACGGAAGTAGTCTACGGCGAACAATGGCTGCGTTGGATTCTATTCAATCCCTTCGGCCAAATCGCGTTGCACGCGGTGGCAAAGCGCGCGTGGTTTTCGCGATGGTACGGCTGGCGAATGAGCTGCGCGGGCAGCGCCTCGCGCGTGAAACCGTTCATCGAGCAATACGCAATCGCTGAGAGCGAGCACGTGAAGGCTGCTGACAAGTTCACTTCGTTCAACGATTTCTTTTATCGCAAACTTAAGCCCGAAGCACGTCCTGTGGATGCGGCGGCAGATTCGGTGGTGTTTCCCGCAGATGGGCGTCATCTTGGATTTGCCAAGGCCTCGGAGGTGGAGGGCGTGTTTGTGAAAGGGCAACAGTTTGATTTGTCGCGCCTTTTGGGGGACACCGCGTTGGCCAAGAAATTCGCTGATGGCGCGGCGGTGTTTTCGCGGTTGTGCCCGGTGGATTATCATCGCTTTCATTTCCCGGTGGCGGGCGTGCCGCACGAGGCGCGTTTGATCAATGGCCTATTGTATTCTGTGAATCCACTAGCCCTGCGTGATCGGCTAGCGGTTCTTTGGGAAAACAAACGCTTCATCACCGAGATCAAAACAGAAAAATATGGAAGCGTGCTGATGCTCGAAATCGGTGCGACGAACGTGGGTAGCGTCAATCACACGTTCGTGCCCTCGCGCGCGGTATCGAAAGGCGAAGAAAAAGGATATTTCGCCTTTGGCGGCTCGGCGACGTTTACAATTTTTGAGCCGGGCCGCGTGGAGCTGGCGGCCGACTTGCTGGAACATTCGGCCCAAATGCGCGAGCTTTATGCCAAAGTAGGGGATCGAATGGGGTCCTTCCGGTCTTGATTTTATGGGCACGCAGGAGATAATCGCGTCAGGAAATTTATGAGAATCTTTGTTTTTCTATTATTCACGTGCAGCTCAATTTGCGCTGCAGATTATCGGCCCGGCCCGGACGCGCAACGCCAGGAAGGCGTGCCGCGCGGTAAAGTCATCCAGGGCGAATGGAATCATTGCAAGGCATTTCCAGGCACAACGCGTTCGTATTGGGTGTACATTCCGGCACAGTACAATCCGAAGCAGCCGGCAAATCTGATGGTGTTTCAGGACGGCGGCGGGTTTGTACGTGAGAACGGCCACACGCGTGTGCCGATCGTGTTCGATAATCTCATTCACAAAAAAGAACTTCCGGTGACGATCGGGCTTTTTGTCAATCCGGGCACCGTACCGCCCAGCGAGGCGGGAAATCAGTCACGGCGCAATCGGGCGTTTGAGTACGACACGGTGAGCGTAGACTACGCCAATTTCATTATCGATGAGCTCTGGCCGGCGGTGGCAAAGACGCACAGCTTAAAGATCGCGAAGGACCCTCGCTCCCGGGCGATTTGCGGCAACAGCTCCGGCGGCATCGCGGCATTCACGGCGGCGTGGTTTCGGCCGGATTTTTTTGGCGGCGTGATCAGTCATATCGGGAGTTTTACAAACATCCGCGGTGGCTATGTGTACCCCGCGCTAATCCGTAAAACCGACAGGAAAAACCTCCGCGTATTGCTGGCGGAAGGTCGAAACGATTTGGATAATCTGCACGGGCATTGGCCGCTGTCGAACGCGCAAATGTCGGAGGCGCTGCAGTTCAAAGGCTATGAGCACAAAATGGTTTGGGGAGAAGATGGCCACAGTGGCCGGCACGGCGGCTCGATTTTTCCGCAGTCTGTGAAGTGGGTTTTCAGCAAGGCAAAACCGGAAGCAGTTGAAAAACCACAGCCGAAAATACCTGAGTACAAACACACAAAGGATTCGGAACGGCAAAAAAATGTGCCGCGCGGCAAGGTGACAGAACATATTCTTGAGAGCAAAATATTCAATGGCACGCGACGCGAATATTCCGTGTACGTGCCCGCGCAGTATCGAGCCGAACAGCCGGCGTGTGTGATGGTGTTTCAGGATGGCCATGCGTACGTGAACGAAAAGGGTGATGTGCGTGCGACGATTGTATTCGACAATCTTATCCATAAAAAAGAAATGCCGGTGACGATTGGCATCTTTGTGAATCCCGGACATCGCGGGAAAGAGTTTCCAGAAAATCGATGGCGTGTAAATAACCGTAGCTTTGAGTACGATTCACTCGGCGACCAATATGCGCGTTTTGTGCTCGAGGAGTTGCTGCCGGCGGTTGGCGCAAACTACAATCTCTCGGACAAAGCGAGAAATCGCGCGATTTGTGGCGCGAGTAGTGGCGGCATCTGCGCCTTCACCGTGGCGTGGGAACGACCGGATGCATTTAGTAAAGTGTACAGTATGATTGGTAGCTTCACGAATATTCGCGGCGGCCATGTGTATCCCAGCTGGATTCGTAAAACCGCACGCAAGCCGGTGAAAGTTTTTTTGCAGGAGGGTCGGAACGACATCAACAACAATCATGGCCATTGGCCGCTGGCCAACGAACAGATGGCTGCCGCGCTAAAGTTTATGAACTGGGACTACAAATTCGTGTACGGCGAAGGCAAACACAACCTGAAACACGGCGGTGTAATTTTGCCTGACGCTTTGCGCTGGCTTTGGGCGGATCATGTGAAAGGAAAGGAATAATCGATGAGGCAATATTTTTTGACAATCTTACTGGCCATTGCCAGCCCACTTTTGGCACAGGACATGCCGTTGTCGCAAGTTCTGCTTCCCGGCGAGAAATGGCAACTCGTGGTGGATGGATTGGGGTTTTGCGACGCGCCGACGGCTGATGGTAAGGGCAACTTTTATTTCTCAGATATGCGCAGCGAGCAGGGGCTTTTTCGGATTGATGCGGCTGGAAACGTTTTGCCTTTTCTCAAAGGTGCAACGGGAATCAGCGGGATGAAGTTTGGCCCGGACGGAAAATTATACGCCTGCCGTGGCCGCACGCGGGAGTTGATTTCGATTGACGTCATGACCAGTAAAATCAGGGTGATCGCCAAGGATGTGCGCCCAAATGATCTCGTGGTGACGCACAAAGGTTATTTGTATTTTACTGAAACACCCAAAAAACAAGTGACCTTCGTGAACACAAAAACCGGTGTAACGATGGCAGCTGATGTGGGCATTGCCGGCCCGAATGGAATTTGTCTGTCACCGGATCAAGGCACGCTGGCGGTGTCCGATTTTCGTGGGAAACATTGCTGGGCATTTCGGGTTGAGAGCAATGGTGCGTTGAACCACAAACAGCCGTACATGACGATGCGCCTCAAGCCGAATCCAAATGCAGAGCGGGGAATCCTGCCCAAGTTCAATTCATCTTGTCGCGGTGATGGAATGATCACAGATGCCTTTGGGCGATATTATGTGACGACCGAACTGGGCGTGCAGTATTTTGACCCAACCGGCCGCATCAGCGGAGTGATTCCAGGTCCGCCGGGAATTAAAGGAATGACCAGCGTGACCTTCGCCGGCCCGAAATTGAATTTCATGTACATCACTTGTTTCGATAAAATTTATCGAATGAAGACGAAGACACAAGGGGTGTTGTATCAAAACGGGCCTCAGAGTTATCCGCCAAAGAAAAAGTAGTTAGAGGTATTTCCCCAAAATCGGTTGCAAAGCCTTCACCGTCTTCGCAGGCCACGCTTTCCGATCGGTCATAATCGCATTTTCCAGCGCGCTGTGGCATGGCCAATTGGCGGGAGTTTTGGGAATGCGGGGGATTACATCAGCCAACACAGCCTTGGCGGTTGCGGCGTTGCGGGTGAGATTATCGATAACCATTTCCACCGTCACGTGCGCTTCGTCGGTTTTCCAGCAATCGTAATCGGTGATCATCGCCATGGTCGCATAAGCAATTTCCGCCTCGCGCGCGCACTTGGCCTCGCCGAGATTGGTCATGCCGATGACGTCGTACTTGAGCTTGTGATTGGTGAGCGATTCGGCACGTGTGCTGAACGCGGGGCCTTCCATGTTCACATAAATCCCGCCGTTGTGGGCGCGCGTTTTTGTTCGTTTGGAACTTTTCAAGAGCAACTGGCGCAGCTCCTCACAAATGGGATCGGCAAAAGCCACATGACCGACGATGCCGTCTCCAAAAAAAGTATGGTTTGCCGATTGCTTGGTACGATCAAGAAACTGATCGATCAATACGATGTCGCACGGTCGATACTTTTTCTGCAGTGACCCCACCGCGCTGACGCTGATGACCCAGTGCACGCCCAGCTTTTTCATGGCCCAAAGATTGGCGCGATGATTCAGCTCGCTGGGTAAAATACGGTGTCCGCGGCCGTGGCGGGGGAGGAAAGCAATCTCGCGTCCGGCCAGTTTGCCGGTGAGTAATTGGTCCGACGGTGTGCCGAACGGGGTTTTTACGCTCACCCATTTTTTGTTGTGAAAGCCTTCGATATCGTAAAGCCCACTGCCGCCGATGATACCGATGCGATGTTTTTGAATTGCCATAGTCTTTTTTATCGCGTTGCGCTTTTGAATGTTGCATGGTCACCCATCCCAACGAATCGAGGCGGTTCGCCGTGCCCAATGTGGTCGGTGGATGGCCGGCGAGCAAGCAGTGTTTTCATGGCTGAACATCAACACAAATCATTTGATCCTGATAACGTCTTGTCGGTGGTGATGGGGGGAGGGCGCGGCACGCGTCTGTTCCCGCTCACCCGCCAACGGGCCAAACCGGCTGTCCCGCTTGCGGGCAAGTATCGGCTTGTTGATATCCCCATTTCTAACTGCATCAATTCGGGCCTTAAACGGGTGTATTTGCTCACCCAATTTAATTCAGCATCTCTGCATCGGCATATTTCGCAGTCGTACAAGTTCGATCATTTTACGCATGGTTTTGTGGAAATTTTGGCAGCGGAGCAAACGCTTTCGGATTCATCCTGGTTTCAAGGCACGGCGGATGCCGTGCGGAAGCACATGTCACATTTCTTGAATCATCGATTTGATCATATTCTTATTTTGAGCGGAGATCAGTTGTACAATATGGATTTCAGGAAGGTGTTCAAAGAACACATTGAGAACGATGCAGAGCTTACTGTAGCGACTATCCCTGTGAATCGTGAGGCGGTGAGCGGGTTTGGGATTATGCAGATCGATGAGGCGCAACGCATCCGTGAATTTGTAGAAAAACCAAAAGATGAGGCGCTCATCGATTCCTTGAAATTACCGGATTCCACCTGTTCGGATCTGAATATCAAGGCAAGTGATGATCAGTTTTTGGCATCGATGGGAATATATATTTTCAATCGCGATGTGTTGGTGGATTTGTTAGACAGCGATCAAGCAGATTTTGGAAAACACATCATTCCTGAAGCCATCAAAACCCGACGGTCCTTTTCCTATGTGTATCAGGGGTACTGGGAAGATGTTGGCACCATTAAAACATTTTTTGATGCCAACCTTGATGCGGCGAGTGAACTGCCTAAATTTAATTTCTTTGATATGTCCGCGCCGATTTTCACCCGTCCGCGTTTTCTGCCCGCCAGTAAAATTAATAGCGCGGCTATTGACCATGCGGTGCTAAGTGACGGGTGTATCATCAATCGCGCGCAAATCAGCCACAGCATCGTGGGGGTTCGCAGCGTAGTGGGAATCGGCACTAAGCTTCATCGGGTTGTAATGATGGGGGCGGATTATTATGAATCCAATTTTTCAATCAAGGATCATCATGCACAAAACATTCCCTCCATTGGGATTGGCAGCAACACTCGGATTGAGAATGCTATCATCGATAAGAACGCGCGTATCGGCGATAACTGCGTGATTAGTCCGGAGGGACATGAGGAAAACGAGGATGGCGATGGCTATGTTGTGCGCGACGGCATTATCATCATTCAAAAAAATGCCGTGGTGCCGCATAATGCGGTTCTTTGATTTGCCGGGGGAAGTGCGAAGAGGCTAATTGCCTGCGCTGTGATACTGATGATGTTCCTCGGCACGGCGTTTGCCTTCGGCCACCATTTCGGCAGGCAGGAGCAGTGCTAATTCATCACGCGATTCGATATATTCTTTTTTCCCCTCGGCTGCGAGTTGCAGCCACTTGAATGCCTCAATGCGATCGCGCGGTACGCCGCTGCCTTCCTTAAGCGCAAGCCCCAATAAATATTGTCCGTCCGGGTGATTTCCTAATGCTGATTTTTGATACCACTTGACGGCCTCCATGTAATTTTGTGAAACGCCCTGACCGTTTTGAAACATGGCCCCTAATGAAAATTGAGCGACCGCGTGGCCTTCATCGGCCAGTTCGCGAAAGAGCAGGGCGGCCCGTTCGTAATCAATGGGAGTGCCGTTGCCTGAGTAATGATCGTAGGCTTGCCCCAGTTTATCTTCCGGGTCGGCCCGCATCGCTTCCGCAGCAACCGCCTTGGCTTTGGCGCTTGCTTCTGCTTTAACTTGAGCTTTGGATTTGCCGCAACCTGTTCCGGCTAAAACCAAAATAAATGCCAAAGCAAAAATGGCATAAATAAACCGTTCTGTTTGTTTCTCTCTCATGTGGCCCTCCTTGGAAAGGGTTCGAAGAACATACTGGAAAAATGGGATTTGTCAAGCTTGGGTTGTTTAACTTATCCGCACCAATTATTGTACGAGAATTTGCGCCGTCGCTAATTCGCTGTTGGCAAGAGCGGAGCTGGTTTCCGCTAAAGGCCGGGGCATGCGGCGGCGAATATCAGGGAATTCAAATAAAAAGGCATGGATGCGTTTTGCTTTGAGCGCGGTGTTTAATGTGTGAGGTAGGCTGCCGGTTGCCCGATAGGCTTTCAGTTCGTTCAGCTGAAACATCAACATGCCAACGGCTTGGCCGGTGGAGTCGAGCAACGGCGCGCCCGAATGGTTAGGTTGCACGTTTAGATTTGCCTGTACTTGTCTTGGGTCCAGTGTTCGCCCCGTTAATTTTCGTATAAATCCGTGCGAGTATTTAGGGCCCGAGTTTTTTTCGGATTGAGCGGGGAGGCCAATTGTGAATACCGGGAGCCCGAGGTGAAGTTGGCGCCCGGTTATCAAAGTGAGGGCGGGGGTTATTGCCTCAATTTTGAGCAAGGCAAGATTGTTGACGGAATCCGTCTTGAGCACACGCGCTAAATGGCGATGCCCCCTGAGCAGCACCTCAATGCTTTCGGCTCGGGCGACGAGGTGATAGGTGGTGAGTAGGTGGCCTTGTTTCGTGATGAAAAACCCAGATCCGATCGCGCCGTTTTTTGATCGCGTTGCGCTGGCCAGAAAAGTGGAGACCTGTTTGTCGACCGTCTTTTGTTGGTCGCTGGAAAGTTTTCCGTTCACAGCGGCGAGGTGAGCGCGGGCAGCGGCGTGGCCTTGATGCGCGGCGAGTTGAAGCCACTTCGCTGCTTCCACGCGGTCGGGGTTTGCCAGCGTGCCAAAGTGGAGTGCCGCGCCCAGCAGAAACTGCGCGCGCACATCGCCTTGGCCGGCCGCATCACGATAGAATTTTAGTGCGCGCTTGGGATCCCGGGCCACCCCGAGGCCGGTGGCATGCATGAGAGCCAGATTGCATTGGGCGGCGGCAAGGTTCATGCGGGCGGCGTTCCCATACCATTTGGCGGCCTTGGTGGCATCGGCGGGCACGCCGTGGCCGTGTTCATATGAGGTGCCCAGATTGTTCATCGCGGCGGCATGACCCTGGGCAGCGGCTTGCAGGTAAAATTTATTTGCCTTCACATAATCTTCGGCTTGCGCGTGAAAGTTGCCCAGCGTGTAGAGTGCGATGGCGTCCTTGTGGTTTGCCGCGCGTGTGAGCCAGCGCAAGGCGAGCTCGTGATCTTTGGGCACGCCACGTCCTTTGAGCAGGCAAATGCCAAGCTGCCCCTGAGCGCGCGCGTGGCCTGCGGAGGCCGCTAGCTGGAATTGCCGTGCGGCCAGAGTGTGATTAGGTTTGCCGCCCAAGCCGGTGTAATGGTTCATGCCCAGGTGAAAATGATATTCGCCATCACCCCCTTCGGCTAAGGGGGGCTTGGCCTTTGCAGGCGCCGCGCTGTGCAGTGTTTGCAGTGTAAAGGCAAGGCACAACAGTGATTGGAAAATAATTTGTAGGCGCATCGTTCCTCCTTGAGGCAGCTCGGCCATCAAGGGCGAATGATGGTTTTTGCAAAGAAGCCGGGCAAGCGGCAGTTATGCACAATAGGGCGAACGGAAGCGTGCTAATCGACGCTTTTGACAGTGAGCGGCCCATCGAAAATTGTAAGGCTCACCACTTCTGTTCGCGCCACGTGAGGGCCGTGGGCTTCGCCGCGGGGCGCGTAAAATAATGTGCCCGCCGTGTACACTGTGCCGCTCTCCTCCCATTCGCCGCTCAGCACGTAGGCCGTCTCATTGGCGTGGGGATGGATGTGCGCGGGCACGGTGATGCCGGCGTGGAATTTTCGCAGCACTGTGACGCCGCCGGTGGCTTCATCCTTGCGCAGAATTTTTAATTCCACGCCTTCGTACGGGCCGGTTTGCCACTCTTTTGCTGATTCATTAAGGGTGAAAGAAAACATTGGGGATTTACGGTTTCAGGTTGACGGTTGACGAATGGCTCTGCCTCAATCGTAGTTCGTCAATCTGAAACCGTAAATCTAATAAATGCATCTCTGGCGTGAACCTATCCCCGAAACTTGGCTGCCCAAAGTGCTGGCCAATCTGGACGCGGTGTTGCTCGATCACTGCCACCTCGAGCGCAAAGCGGCGGTCAGCGCGTTGAGCTTGATGAAATATCCCGAGCTAGCCACACGCGCCCGCGAGCTTAACGCCATCGCGCAGGAAGAATTGGAGCATTTCAATTTGCTGCTCGGTTTGCTCGAGCAACGCGGTTTACCCTTTGGGGTGCCGCATCCGAGCCCGTGGATTAGCGGCCTCATGCGTTTCATTCGTAAAGGTCGGCGCGAGCAAGTCATCGATCATCTCATCGCCGCTTCGCTCATCGAAGGCCGGAGTTGCGAAAAATTCCAAATCCTCGCCCAAGCCCTGCGCGACACGGAGCCTGCGCTCGCTGAATTTTATGCAAATCTCGTGGCCAGCGAAGGCAGCCACTACGCGGAATTTTGGCTCATGGCCTGCAAGATCGAGAACGCGGAAGCGCATGAACGCTTGGATGCATTTTTAGATTTGGATGCAGAGTTGATCTTGCAGTCACACGAATTGCCGTTGCTCCATTAAAGAAATAAATGGTGCGCGAGAGAGGACTCGAACCTCCACCCCCGAAAGGACTACCACCTCAAGGTAGCGCGTCTACCAATTCCGCCACTCGCGCACGGGGGCGGATATATTGCCTTTCGGCGGGGTGTTGGCAAGGCGAATCTGTGGGGCAGTGCAGGATTGATTTGCGGGGATGATTGCCATACTGTGCCGGTACGGAAGGGTGAGTTATTTATAATCTATGCCGGAAAGGGATCATACAGCGGTAGGCGGGGAGGTGCGTCAGCTCTGGGAAAAGGGGTATGACTGCGTCGAGAAGAAGAATTTTGATTACGCGATGGAACTGCTGTGCATGGCGCTTGAGCAGGATCCGTCGTTTTTCGAATGCCGAATGGCGCTGCGCGCGGCGCAGATGAAAAAGCACGCGGACGCGGGGCGGTTGGCCAAGATGGCGGCGGTCGCGACGACGGCGCATCATCTGGCACAGGCGAAGTTGGCGTTGAGCAAAAAAAATAATTTTGGCGCGCTGGTGCACGCGGAGAAAATCTTGTGCGCGGATCCGGAAAACTCTTCGGGGCATCGGGTGATTGTGAAGGCGTCGAAAGCGTTGAATTATCCGCAGACATTAATCTCCTCTTTGCAACTGCTCAAACGGGTAAGCCCAAAGGACAATAAGTTGACACAGGAATTGGCCGACGCATTGGAGATGCTTGGAGATTACGATCAGGCGGAGCAGGTGATGGCGCAATTGTCACGGTTGAATCCGGATGATATCTATCTTCAACAGGCGTATCGAGACACGGCGGCGAAGGCGACGATTTATCGCGGTGGCTACGAAAAGATGATGGAGAAAGACGTAGAGGAGGCCGAGTCGGTTCCCAGCGATTACACTTCCGAGGATGTGTTGGAGGAAAAGATTTATTACATGGAGGAAACGCTGCAGGAGGAGCCGGAAAACTACAAACTCGCGGTGGACATCGCGCGGCTGTACGTGGAGCGGCATGATTTTGATCGGGCATTCGAATATTACGACTGGGTGTTGGAAAAAAATCCGGTGGGAGATTCGGCCATCGACAAAGCCGTTGCGGAAGCACATGAGGCGCGATTTGAATTTGAGTTACGAGCGCTCAATGCTGATGACCCACACGAAGCCGCCGAGCGCGCGCGGCTCGTTGAAGAGCGTGATGCCTTTATGCTGGAGAATAGCCGGCAACGCGCCGAGCGTTATCCCACGATGCTGGAGTTTCGCTTTGAGCTGGGCGAATGGCTCTTCCGCGCGGGCGATGTGAACGAGGCCATCCACGCTTTCCAACGCGCGCAAAACAGCCCGGGCCATCGGCTGCGCTCGCTGAATTATTTGGGTCAATGTTTTCTGCAACGCGGTATGCACGACATGGCGGTGAGTATGTTTGAGAAAGGCTTGCAGGAAAAATCCGCGATGGACGATCAAAAGAAGGAAATGGTGTATCACCTCGGCTGCGTGTACGAAGAAATCGGTAAAATGGCCGAGGCGATGGAGCAATTCAAAAGCATTTACGAAGTGGATATTGGCTACCGTGATGTGGCCGCCAAGGTTGAGAGTGGGTATATGTAATGTAGCCCGGGCCGTTGACGCGCGGGGCATTTTCAGTTAAGGAAAGGGGGTCATGAAATTCCTGATTCGTATCATTCTGGCCGCGCCCTTATGGGTGGGCTTTCAAGCTGTTGCTGCGGATGCCGCCAAGCCGGTGGTGTTCAAAGTGAGCGTGCAATCCTTTACCGCCCCCGCGAAATGGAAAAGCACACCGACCGCCAGCCGAATGCGCGCGGCGCAATTCACCGTGCCGGGCAAGGCAAAAACCGATGCGGCGGAGTGCGTGTTCTTTTATTTCGGGCCGGGAGAAGCCGGCGGCGCACAGGCGAACTTGCGGCGTTGGGTGGGCCAGTTTGCAGCGGATCCCAAACCAACCATCAAAACTGAAGAAGCCAAGCACGGTGAAACGCCGGTGGTCTATTTGTTCGCCGAAGGCACCTACATGAGCGGCCCGCCATTTGGCGGAGCCAAAGTGCCCAAAAAGGATTATGGAATGACTGCTGCCGTTTTGGGAACAAAGCCCGGCTATATTTTTGTCAAATTAACCGGGCCCAAAGCCACCGTGGAAGCCGCCCGGGCGGATTTCAAAAAAATGGTTGAGAGCGGATTAAAGAAATAAGCGTCTCATCCTCGCATGATACTTTTCCCCAAACGCCTTGGAGCTGCGCTTTTTACCTTCGCTGCTTGTTGCGCGATGGCCGGCACGGTGACCACCAAGGACGGTCAGGGCTTTACGGGCTTGGTGCAGTTTGCGGATGCGGAGCATTTAAGTGTGGGACCGGCAAAGGGGAAACGGAAGCTCATCGCACTGGCGGATGTGTTGACGGCCACGTTTGATCCGCCGTTGAATCCGGATCAACTGGCGCAAGGCGCGCCGATGGCGGGGAAGGGGCGCGGCTTATTGGCGGCGTATCACGACCGGCCGAATTTCAAAGGGCGCGTGATTTATCGGCTGGATGAGACGGTCGATCATCAATGGCGCTCCAAGCAGCCGGTGTTTGATTTGCCGCGTGATTATTTTTCCGTGCGCTGGAGTGGTGAATTGGAAGCGCCGGTCACCGGCGAATATACGTTTACCTTGCTTGCCAATGATGGCGGCAAGCTCAAGGTGGGTTCGCTGGAGGTCGGGCGGATGGAAGCGCTGGCGGGGTTCCGCGAGCGGGGCAAGGTGACGCTGCAAGGTGGCAAGCGGGTCCCGTTTGTGTTTGAGTTTTTTGATAACTACGGCGAGGCCAGCGCACGGATTCATTGGCAGGGGCCGGGGTTTCAGGCGGGGCCGATTCCTTCGCAACAGCTGTATCCCGCCGTGCCGGTGGCGCGTGCGCCACGAGGAATTACGGGGCAGCACGGCTTTCTGGGGTCGTATTATCAAAACCGTTTTTTTTATGGGGATGCCGTGCTGGCGATTGATCCGAAACTTGATTTCGCCGCAGTGAAGCCGCCCAAGGTGTTTGCGGATAAAAATTATAGCGTGCGCTGGACGGGGCAATTGAAGGCCACGCACACGGAAGAGTACACGTTCAAAGTGGAAACTGACGAAGGCATGCGGCTCTGGGTGGACGGTCGCTTGGTGGTGAATCAGCTGTCCAATCGCACGCTGCAAACCTTTACAGGCACCGCACCGCTGGAACGCGGCAAGCGCTACAATATGCGGATCGAATCGGTGCATCGCACCGGTGGCGGTCGGCTGAAGGCTTCGTGGGTCAGTAAATCCATGAGGGAATCGGTGCTGGGTGGCACCGCGACATTCCCATTTTTTCAACCACCGATTCCAGCGCAGTTAGAAGGCGGCGAGGTGGAGGAATCGAAAATGCTCGGCGTATTTTCCTGGGGCGGCTCCCGTGTGGCCGCAGCGGTGGCCACAGCGGATGACTCGGCGGTGCGTTTTGAGGAAGGCAGTTTTCCGGCACGGATGTCCACCGTGAATGTGGCGCGCATTGTGTTCAAGCCGGTGCCGGAACGCTTTCGCGCGCGCTTGGCGGCGCAGCGCAATGGAGTGCTGCTCACGAATGGTGATTTTATTGAAGGCGAATTTCAGGAGCTCAAGACCGATTGGATGACGCTAAACTCGGTGTTGTTTGGCATCAAAGTGTACGGGCGGGGCGAGATTATCGCGTTGGTGCTGGGCAAGGTTGCGAACAAGCCGCCGCGCAGCGCGAAGTTCGAATTGCGCCTGGAAGATGGATCGCTGCTTTTCGCACGCCGTTTCAAATTGGAAAAAGGTAGTGTGGAAGCAGATGATCCCACCGTTGGCAAAGTAAGCATCCCGCTGGCGGAGCTGGAAGAGTTGCGGGCGGTGAAGAGTAAATAAAAAAGGCCGGGATTGCTCCCGGCCTTTGGGTTGATTGTTTATTTTTCTTTTTTCTAATTTTTCACCGACAGCTTGTGGCTTGCTGAGTGGCTGTTGAACTCAGGCGCGTAGAGGCATTGGATGTTGGCGATGCCGCTTTGGTATTGGCCTTTGTGCTGCACGCGGACGCTGTACTCGAAGACGTAAACGCCTTTGGGCAGGTAGTCGATGTAGAAGTGTGAGGCGGTGTCGCGGGTCATGTGGTAATACCCGAGGCCGTCCTGATACTTGTACTTGCTGAGCACGTTGGTGGGCTCGGTGCCGCTGCCGCGTTGGTCCTTCATGTGGACGTATTCCATATCGCGATCGGTGCGGAGCACGAGGCGTACGACCAGTTCGTCACCGGTCTTGAGGCCGCCGCTAATGGGTTTGAGCTGCGGGCCTTTGGGCGTGTTCACTTTGGTGAACAGTTGTTTGGTGAGCTTCAGTGGGGTGTCTTCGTGCGGGGTGATTTTGGAAATGTCTTCCATATATTGCCAGTGCACGCTGCCCCACGCGACGCCTTCGTCGTGTTTGGTGAGCTTGATTTTGCCGTAGCTGGGCTTCACATCGCTACCGAGGAAACGGTGCTCGTAAAAGCCGGTGCCGGCTTCGACGTTCTTGGGTTCAATCTTGAAGTTGCCCACAGTGACTTCCACCAGCGCGTCGCTCGCGAGCGGGTTGGCGCCTTGCAACAGCAGCGCGTAGCACGCGTCTGCGG
>Ga0302133_10000459_pt1 | contig 25754 bp, 27 predicted proteins | sample CB9_331_MG_FD_203121 | JGI IMG/M metagenome (GOLD analysis project Ga0302133, IMG submission 203121) | Marine microbial communities from Western Arctic Ocean, Canada - CB9_33.1 | ecosystem: Environmental > Aquatic > Marine > Oceanic | place: Canada: Western Arctic Ocean | collected 2017-09-19 | reverse complement strand
AGCATGGTGGTTATTCTGTGTTCGCGGGCGTTGGAGAGCGAACGCGAGAAGGAAATGATTTTTACTATGAGATGAAAGAGTCAGGGGTTTTAGATAAGGTGGCACTGGTATATGGCCAGATGAATGAGCCTCCAGGCAACCGACTTCGTGTGGCCTTAACCGGTCTTACAATAGCAGAAAACTTTAGAGATGAGGGGCGCGACGTATTAATGTTTATCGATAATATTTATCGTTATACATTAGCTGGCACAGAGGTCTCCGCGTTGCTCGGGCGTATGCCTTCTGCTGTAGGCTATCAACCTACTTTAGCCGAAGAAATGGGCGCACTCCAAGAAAGAATTACTTCAACTAAAACAGGATCCATTACATCGTTTCAGGCTGTTTATGTTCCTGCAGATGATTTAACAGACCCGTCACCCGCCACTACGTTTGCCCACCTTGATGCGACCTTAGTGCTTTCGAGACAAATCGCTGAGCTAGGAATTTACCCAGCTGTTGATCCATTAGACTCAACCAGTCGTTTGCTTGATCCAAACATTATTGGCCAAGAGCACTATGATGTTGCCCGTGGCGTACAGGCGGTGCTTCAGCGCTATAAAGAACTACAAGACATTATTGCTATTCTTGGTATGGACGAGCTCTCAGAGGTTGATAAGTTAAGCGTACAGCGCGCAAGAAAGATTTCTCGATTTTTATCACAGCCATTTGCTGTTGCTGAGACCTTTACAGGGGCGCCAGGAAAATATGTGTCATTAAAAGATACGGTTCGTGGATTTAAAGCCATTGTTGAGGGAGAGTATGATGATCTACCTGAGCAGGCATTTTATATGGTTGGCGGTATTGAAGAAGCCGTAGAAAAAGCCAAAAAAATGGATTAGGTAATTAATGTCTGAAATTCAAGTTAATATTGTTAGCGCAGAAGGAGCCATTTTCTCAGGCCCTGTCGTGATGTTATTTGTGCCTGCCTCAACGGGCGAAATGGGAATAGCCCCCCGGCATGCTCCGCTTTTAACAAAATTAAGCCCAGGCGAGATTCGGGCTGAACAGCCGGATGGAACCACAGCTTCTTTTTATGTCACGGGAGGCATTATTGAGATTCAACCTAATTTAGTGACGGTTCTAGCCGATAGCGCGTTGAGAGCCGATCAGTTAGACGAGGCCGCTGCGAAAGAGGCTAGAGATGCTGCGAGGGCTGTGCTTGAAGGTTCTAATCAGAATATTGATCTTGCAAAAGCTCAAGCAAATCTTATTGAATCTGAAGCTAGATTTAAAGCAGCACAGAAGCTTAAGGGCAAGTAAACGTCTTATATATGTTAGATTGTTCTCGTGAGCAGTAAAGACAAGACATATTCAGTTATTATCCTTGCCGCCGGCAAGGGTACGAGGATGTGTTCTAATATTCCCAAGGTTTTACACGCGCTAAATTACCGACCATTAATTGATTATTGTATTAACTTAACAAGCAGTCTTAGCGCCCAGGCCAAGGTGCTTGTTGTGCAACCTGAGCATGATTTGCTTTTCCCTGCGTTTATTCATGATGAGGTAAGTTATGCAACCCAAGACCAGCAACTAGGAACAGCGCACGCGGTTAGGTGCGGGCTAGAAGCCATTGATGATTATCATGATGTGTTGATTTTATGTGGGGATATGCCGTTACTTAAATTAGAGACTTTGGAGCGCTTTGTCGCCCTAATAGACAAGGGCAGCTCGGCCGTACTGACCTCAACATTTAAAAATCCATTTGGTTACGGCAGGGTGGTAAGAGATACAAAAGACAACCTACTAAGGATTGTTGAAGAAAAAGATGCCAAGGAAGAGAAAACAATTAATGAAGTGAATTCAGGGGTCATGTATCTAGCTGCACAGATGGTAAGGGAGACGATTCATAAAATACAGACCAATAATGTTCAAAAAGAACAGTACTTAACTGATATTATTGAAATAGCTATTCAAGAAGGGCACAATTTTTTAGCAATTAATATCGCAGATGAAGATGAGGTTCTTGGGATAAACTCAAAGAGGGATCTGGCTATGGCTGAATCTATTTTAAGGAAACGAAACGCAGAAGCGCTGCTCGATCAAGGCGTAACTCTAATCGACCCAGGCAGGGTTGATGTTAGAGGTAAGGTCACGGCAGGAAAAGATGTCACGCTAGATATTGGCGTGATTTTAGAGGGTAATGTTGAGCTTGGGGATAATGTATACATTGGTCCTTATAGCCTTATCAAAGACACCAGCATAGGTGCAGGCACAAAAATTCTCTCACATTCAGTCATTGAGGCGTCTGTTATTGGTAGTCATTGCTCGATTGGCCCCTTTGCGCGAATACGTCCTGGCGCCGAGCTAGAAGATGCTGTCAAGGTGGGCAACTTTGTAGAAATAAAAAAAACAAAGATCGGCAAAGGCTCAAAGGCCAACCACTTTTCATATTTAGGGGACACCCAAATAGGCGAGCACACCAATATAGGGGCAGGCGCTATCACCTGTAATTATGATGGTAAGAGCAAACACAAAACAATTATTGGCAATAACAGCTTTGTGGGGACGAATGCCTCCTTAGTCGCTCCGGTTGAAATTGGTGATAATGCCTTTGTTGCTGCTGGATCAGTCATTACAGAGAATGTTCCTAGTGATAGTCTTGGTATTGCAAGAGCCAAGCAAGAAAATAAAAAAGATTGGGATAAGAAGGGCTAACTATGTGTGGAATTATAGGGGTTGCCTCAACTAGAAATGTAGGCAAGTTGCTCATTCAAGGCCTCCATAAAATGGAATACCGAGGGTATGACTCTGCTGGTATTGCGCTTTATCAAGAGGGGGACGTCAAACGCCTTCGCGCGGCTGGAAAGGTGGCGTTACTCGAAGAGAAGATGATCGCGGAAAAACCCCAAAGCAAATTAGGTATTGCGCATACCCGATGGGCCACACACGGTAAGCCATCAGAGAGCAATGCCCACCCACATCAATCTAAAGAGAGTGTTTATATTGTTCACAATGGGATCATTGAAAATTATTTAGAGCTCACCACGTCACTAAAAGAGGCGGGCTATTTATTTACCTCGGAAACAGACTCAGAGCTAATTGCACACCTTATCGACTTATATTTAAGTAAAGGCAACAGCCTGCTGGATGCAATGTATTTAGCTAAGGATAGGCTAGAGGGGGCTTATGCAATTGTGGCGATGCATAAAAAAAATAAAGACAGTTTGATTATCACACGAAATAAATCACCCCTTTTAATTGGCGTTGGAATCGACGAGATGTTTGCCGCCTCTGATCCGCTGGCTATCGCGCAACAAACCAATGAATTTATTTTTCTAGAAGATGGCGATGTTGCCGAGCTGTCAGCTAATAGCTACCAAATTTATGACGAACAAAAGCAGCCAATTAATAGAGAGATCGTGCAGATTGATATTTCTGCTAAAGCAAGCAGCAAGGGTGAGTATAGACATTTTATGGAGAAAGAGATCTATGAGCAGCCAGAAGCTATAAGGCAAGCGCTTGATGGCAGAATAGGTGGTGAAGACGTATTAGAGAATATTTTTGGCATGGGCGCGACCGATGTCTTTTCAAGGGTTAGGCGTATACAGATTGTGGCTTGCGGAACCAGTTTGCATGCCGGCGCCGTTGCGGCCAATTGGTTTTCCTCAATAGCCGACATTCCCTGCCAGGTAGATTATGCTAGTGAATATAGGTATAAAAATCCCTACGTAGAAAAAAATGCATTGTTTATTAGTATTTCTCAGTCTGGTGAGACCGCAGATACACTGGGCGCTCTTCGTTATGCAAAAGACAAAACATATTTAGCCACTCTGGGGATTTGTAATGTGCCCACAAGTTCGCTTGTCAGAGAGTCAAATTTCGTTTTATTAACCAATGCTGGACCTGAGATTGGTGTGGCCTCAACAAAGGCGTTTACTACACAGCTCGTGGGCTTAATGCTTTTAGCGTTAGCGTTAGCGAAAGCACGTAAAAAAAATCCAAGACTCAGGAGCCGAATAGTGAAAGCTTTAAGGAAGCTGCCCGAAATGATTAATGAAATACTGCTTTTAAAAGATGAGATTTCGTCGGTTGCTCCAGAGATTGCAAACAAAGAGAATGCTTTATTTTTAGGTAGAGGTATTTTTTATCCTATTGCAAAAGAGGGCGCGCTTAAGCTTAAAGAAATATCATACATTCATGCCGAGGCTTATCCTGCAGGAGAGCTTAAGCATGGTCCGCTTGCGCTTATCGATGAAAAGATACCCGTCATTGCAATTGCCCCTGAGCATGAGCTTGCTGAAAAGCTTATATCTAACTTAGAAGAAGTGAAGGCTAGAGATGGCACGCTTTATGTTTTTAGTGATGAGCCAAACAAGATAGACGTCCCAAATGGAAGGCTTATTAAAATGCCAAGCATTGATTTCTTTATGACCCCTATCCTCTACACCATTCCACTACAGATACTTGCCTATGAGGTTGCTCTTTTAAGAGGAACAGACATTGACCAACCAAGAAACCTAGCAAAGTCAGTCACTGTCGAGTAGTTTTTAATCACTTCAATTGATAGTCCTAAACGCTTGTCTTAATCTAATCATTCTTTTTTCTTTTCTTACTGGCTGTTAAGTATACGCATCGCTCACCATGTACATCTTTCATGATATGACTCATCTCATTAAATCCCTTCTTTACTCGTAGAGCATGAAAGCGCTCCATGCGTGCCTTCCATAGGTCGTGTTGTTCTACGATATAAGTCAACGGACCAACAAAGGTAATGCTGTCCGCTTCCGTTATTATTTCAAAAACAATTCTTTCATTTTTCATATCATTATCAAGCATAATAATTCCATTCAGCGTCATCTCCATTATGTGCACAGCCCATTCGTAAAATCAGATAAACTTGCGAAATCACTGCATTAAATAAGTCAGTGAAACTTAGAGTAGTTTAGATTATCGAAGTGTAATAGACTAAATTATGGATATAAACTCTTCTGAAGGTTGGGATTTTTTTCTAGATTTCTTTGATTCACGCTCTTGGGTCTTTCCTATCGCTATGACCTATCTGACAATGCTGCTTTTGCCTTGTGGATTGTTTTGAATAATGATTAAGTGCCCAAAATGTAATTCGCAAAAGGTCATCGTAAATTTTTTTGGTTTACCTAATGCATCAGAAGAAGATATGGCAAAATGGGTAGAGGGATACTATAAAGTTGAATTTGCAGGGTGCGTCGTATTTGGAGACGAAGATGATCGAGTGTGCGAAGAATGCAAATACCATTGGCAATCTGATGAAGATTAAAAACTACATCCTATTGGAACATTCGGTAACTGTCGAGTAGATTTGAATAGGTCTACAGGTGGGGGGTTATGGATGCATCATCTAAATATAAAGAGGATCAGACTGACTGCATAGTCTGCAAAAGCGAAGAAACAGAAACCTTTGTAACCAAGGATAAAAAAAGATATTGGCAATGCCAAGTGTGCTTGTCTAATTTTTTAGATAAGGATCATCATATTGGTGTTGAGGAAGAAAAATCTAGATATTTAGAGCACCAAAATTCTATTGAAGACCCTGACTATAGAAAATTTTTATCGAGGCTATCTACACCACTAATAAAAAAATTATCTAAAGGGAACATGGGTTTAGATTATGGCTGTGGTCATGGCCCAGCTTTAGCCGATATATTAAAAGGTGCGGGTTATAACGTTGATCTCTATGACCCATTTTTTTTCCCAGATAAAGATGTTTTCTCTAAACAATATAATTTTATAACCTGTACTGAGACGGCGGAGCATTTTTTTGAGCCCTATAAAGAGTTTGAGATACTTGATAAGTTGCTATGTCGTAGTGGCTTTCTCGGTATTATGACAAGCTTTCTTCCAGCGAAAGACGCTTTTGAGGGCTGGTATTATAGAAGGGACCCTACCCATGTGGTTTTTTATTCTAATAAGTCCTTTGAGGTGATTGCAGATCAGAGAAATTGGCATATAGATTTTTTAGAAAAGGATGTGGTTATTTTTAGAAAAACACTTTAATAACACTAAATAATATTGCACTCTTTTTTTGTATATGGAATATCATTAGATTTATGTATATTAACGCGCGACCGGATTAAATCATCATTATTAAGATATTGTGAGTTGGATACTTTTGAATAAATCATCTGACCACGGTCGAGTAAATTTGATCGCAGCAGTTTGGGGGTTTGCCGAAGCAACCCTGTTTTTTATTGTGCCAGATGTATGGCTAAGTATTGCTGGAAGGAAAAAGTTAAAAATCGGATTATTGGCCTGCCTCTATAGTCTTATAGGTGCTTTGATCGGAGGCATTATTCTTTATTTTTGGGGATACAATGATTTAGTAAGTGCCAGTAAAATTATTGAAAAAGTCCCAGCGGTGAGCCACGAAATGTTATTGCGTGCACACTCAGATATGTCGGAGCAAGGTGTATGGGCAGTCATGCTTGGGCCGTTAAGTGGAACACCCTTCAAAGTATATGCAATACAAGCCGCAGACGCTGGGTTTAGCTTATGGTTATTTGTATTGATCTCCATACCCGCTAGATTAATACGTTTTATATTTGTAACTATTTTTTGTCATTTCTCTCTAAAAATTCTTAGTAAGGTAATTAAAAAATTAGACACGTTAATGATACTTGTTTCAGGTTGGGTGATATTCTACAGTTATTATTTCTATGTAATGGCTTGGTAATAATTTCATATATACTATGAATAGACGTAGCGATATTGAGAAAAGAGGTTGAATAGAAAAATTGAATTCACCGTGGAATAGTTTTGAACAGTAAATTTAGGCTTGATAAGATAAATTAAGTATTTATGAAGAAATTAATTGTTTTTATTGCACTGATTGCCATATATGGATGTGCACTCAATGAGTGGACAGAAGCGCGAGATGATGCTCATCCTGTTGCAACCATTGATGAAAATATAGCAAGAAATTGCACATATTTATATTCAACTGCTTTAACTGACACTGGATATACACCAGCCAATGCAACCGCAAATGCTGTCAATCAACTGAAAAATCAAGTTGTGGCGACCAATGGTAACGCAATACAAATTACCAATGTTAGAACTTCAAGAAGTTATAGCTATGAGTATTCTATCGACACGCTCATTAATGAAGTAACCATTTCAATTAATGTATTTACTTGTAAATGAGACAATTTTAAATGAGGTAATTTATGGCTAAAGGTTTAGACAAAAAAAAGAACGTAAAGAAAAAAGGTAAAACACTTAAAGAAAAAAGAGCAGCAAAAAGAGAGAAGAGATAATTTCTTCAAGTTAAATAGATGAATGCTTTAAGGATGCTAAACAGTACTTACATACGAATTCATTTAGTTACCGTCGAGTAAGTTCAAACGAACTTTCGTTTTAACACTGTATTTTGGGTGGTCTGAAAAAACACCATAAAAAATATCACAGAAAAAATACATCCAAATAGCCAAAATAATGTTTGGTTACTTAATGTAATAACAATTGTTATAATTTATTTGATTATTCATTTCATAAATGTATAAATTATTTTAATGAGACAGCTAATTATGAGCCTTAAAAATTCTTCTTTAGTTTTATTAATATTTTCATTTGTAGTGACGACTGGGTCTCTTATGGCCCAAGAAGATTATCGCTACTTACCCATGTCTTTTTTTGTAACAAGTAAGCCAATTGGTGATGGGGGTAATTTGGGCGGTCTTGCTGGGGCTGATGTACATTGTCAGGCGTTGGCGTCGGATGTAGGTTACGGCTATAAAACCTGGCGTGCCTATTTAAGCACGCAAGCGCGACCGGGTCAGCCTGCTATCAATGCTAGAGACAGAATTGGTGAGGGGCCTTGGCATAACGTGAATGGTGTTATGGTAGCGCGTGACCTCGCCCACCTTCATGGGGATACGATAGAGCTTGCCAGGCTTGGTAATAATTTAACCAAGCAGTCTGGTTTAACGGAAAAAGGACAAATCGTTCCCGGTCTAAATGATTATCAAGAGAACGGCCATAATGATGGCGATTGGGATTTTGTTAAAACAACGCCATACTCTAATCGTCATGAAGTGCTAACTGGCACCCAGGTGGATGGCACCGCTTTTCCAAGTGATTATGACTATACTTGTGATAACTGGACAAGCAATCAAGATCCTGCTGAATTAGGTCCTATGGGAGCAGCCTCTAGTAAGCCAAATGTTCAGATAGGGTTTCCAGATAGAAATGGTGGAGGCAATGGCTCATGGAATTCTTCTCACGGCACCAGGGGATGCAGTCAGTATGCGTTACCTATGACACACGGTGTTGGTATGTTTTATTGTTTTGCGATTGATTGAGATGGATATGAAGATTAAAAAAAATAAATTAGTTAATTTAATTGCCATTATGCTTGCTCCTATAATGTTGGTCGCACAGAATGTGCCCGAGCTACCAGAGTCGGAGGATATTCCTTCAAGCTTAATGACATTCTTTGTTACAAGTGAACCAATTGGTGATGGGGGAAACTTAGGAGGGCTTGCAGGAGCTGATGCACATTGTCAAAAATTAGCTACCGACGTCGGTCAGGGTCATAAAGCCTGGCGTGCCTATTTAAGCACGCAAGCGCGACCGGGTCAGCCTGCCATCAATGCTAGAGACAGAATTGGTGAGGGACCGTGGGCTCACTCTAAAGCAAGACTGCTTGATTACCTTGACAGAAGATTAGGGAGGCCGCTTATTAAGTCCCAGATTCATGGTGATACCCTGCCCGAGGCACAGAGGGGAAGCAATATGAGTAAGGAGTTTGCTTTAACGGAGAAAGGAGAGATTGTAAATGGTATTGGTGATCCTATGCCAACACGCCATGCCGTGCTTACCGGGTCACAAACGGATGGTCGAGCTTTTGATAATACCGTTGACCGGACCTGTAATAATTGGACGAGCAACGGTGAAGGGCATGCCCAGGTGGGTCATACCGATAGAGTGGGGAATGGCAACATCTCATGGAATTCTGCGAATACAACCACCGGTTGTAGCCAAGAAGACATGGCCAGCCACGGAGGCGTAGGACTATTTTACTGTTTTGTATTAAATTGAAAATACCATGTCATTAGACTATCAAAATCAAAATTCTATACTAACGTTAGAGCAAGGACTACAAGAGTTTTATAAGATTAATCCATCTTTTAGGGAGCACGCGGAGAGAGGCTCGCAAAAGATGGTTTTCAAAGAGCATGATTACACACATGTTTTATTTGGTCTGGGCGTCTCAATAGAGGAAGAATCGCTTCTAGATACATATACCTTATGGGGAACACGCTTTAGCTTTTCAAAAATATGGCATTACGCCAAAAGCCCTGAAGGCAAGGAAATAACTAGGGTAGTACTGTCTAAATATGGTGGCTGGTGGAGTGTTATAAAGATTGTTTTTTCTCTTATTCCGGTGAAGATAATGGTTATTAAAAGATGTCTTCGTATGAAAAAAAGATGGCATTATCATGACATTAAGGCGGAAGATCTAAACAAGCCCTTATACCAACTAAGAGAAGAATATAATATTCATTTATTGTCGATTAAAGAAATTCCTGTGGATAGATACATTAATTCCCAGGCCTAGGGCCACACTTCTTTATGGCATTACCCAACGCTAAATTAGACTTACCCTGTTTTTTCCCGCGGTATAATAATTTTATGTTATTACAAACTATACTTTTCTCTGCCCGGATTCCAAAGTGAATTTTTGGATTATATCTTTATTGCTAGTTTTGATTATATTGCTACTAGGCCTTCTAATTTTTATAAGTCTAAAGAGTGATCCACAGGAACTTGAGCGAAGGGACTCGTTAAGGGATATCGACAGGGCCGTTGAAAAGCAACAAGCGTCGCTGGTTGATTTGTCCAAAGACATTCAATCCTTTCAAGAACCTTTAAATAAATTAAACCGTTACCTCTCTGGTGGAGCGCTTGCGGGTAAGTTTGGTGAATGGTCTTTGCAGGCGATCATACAAGACATTTTTCATGCTAATCAATATGAGAGTAATGCTGAGGTGATCGAAGGGTCAGGTAAGCGCGTGGAATTTATATTAAAAATGCCAGAGGGCTTGATGTTGCCTATCGATGCTAAATTTCCTTCGGGCCTATATGATAATTATCTTGTTGCTGTAGAAGCAAGAGATGAGCGTCAGGTCAAGGTAGTCAAGGATGAAATTAAGAGGCGTGTGATTGGTAACGCGCAGGATATCAAAGAAAAGTATATACAGGCTGGGGTGACGGTAGACCTTGGGGTTATGTATATTCCTAGCGAATCTCTTATGCAGCTAGTTGACTCCATTGATAATTTGCGTGAACAAATTTTTAGAGATACGCGCGTTTTGATCATGGGGCCAAACTCATTAGCAGCTTATTTGATAAGCATACATATGAGCTTTAGGACGCTAGCGCTTAATGAAAGGGCAAGCGAAATCATGGAAGAGTTTGGCAAGCTAAAAAAAGAATTTGAGAAATTTGGTGGCTCGACAGATGACCTGCAAAAAAAAGCAAAGGCCCTTCTCACAGCGGTAGAATCCCATGCCACGCGTGAAAGGCAGATGGATAAGGCGATTAAGAAAATGGATCAGCTCGATGGCGAGCCTTAAGGGTTATTAAAAAAGAGGGGCCAAAAAAAAGAGCTGTCCCTTTGATAAACAAAGAAACAGCTCTAATTTGTTTTGGCTTAAGCCATTGAGACTGAACCAGCTCTGGTTCGTCCGTCTCGCTCTTCAACCGTGAATTCTACTGCATCACCCTCGTTAAGAGTTTTGATGCCCGCAGCTTCTAGTGCACTAAGGTGTACGAATACATCTTGACCACCATCATCAGGTGCGATGAAACCGAAACCTTTAGTATTATTGAAAAATTTTACTTTACCTTTATTCATTTGTTCTCCATTAAGTTTGTAAAAAAAGATGTCGAAACAAACCAAATAAAAATATTAGGAAGCCACGGACCTTTATAACAAACTGATTCTAATCTAATTAATCCTATAAGTTAAGCTTTTATCATATTTATTTAATTTAGATCTATGGTGATAAATCGATATTCCTAAGGTCTTGTCGTTGATCGCCTGGGTTATTTGTATCCACGGCGGTCATTATGGGTGAGGTATCAATGTAGGTGTGATAGCTTTCTTGCATCAACCAAATATCATCAACGGCCGCAAATACTCTAACCCCAATAGGCTTTATCTTCATAGTTCGGCTGAAGGGGGAAATCATAAATACGGCCAAGTTAAAACACAATAGTCACCACAGTATATTTTCGTTATGCTTAAGTAGTAATGAGATTGGTCAGTAAAAAATTTTTAAGAGGCTTGGGTTATTTCCTTGTCTATACCACCCCCATTCCCATTATTTTTTTGTTATGGGCAATGAGCGATGTCATATTGTATGACTTCACGATTCATGGCTTGACCGGCCATATTTTTCTTACGAGCCATATAAATAGCCTATACATGTGGTTCTACTCATGGTTCTGGAATGACGGCCTGAATTTCTTTTATTCTTTCCCAGCTATCTACATGCTATTTTTAAAGCTACTTTTTAATTATTTTTTAGGCAGATATCTTATTAGTAATTTTAGGGAAGTTTAATTAAACATTTGGTGCAAATATAGTTAGCCGATGGCCCCGACAGAGCAAAGGACGTTCGGATTGATTCTACTAGTGAGGTCACTTCTGTAGGAAAGAGCTCTTTTGATGTGAGCGTTATGTTAGCCTCTAGCAATTTTTTAATAATTATTTCTTCAAAGGAAAGTTCTGGCTCTAAGTAGCGGATGTCATAGTCGTTTAGCTCCGCGAGTTCGGCTGCTTTTTCAACGGCAGCATCAATGCCACCAATTTCATCAATTAAGTTCAGGTCCAGAGCTCTACTCCCGAGCCATACACGTCCGCCAGCAATTGATTGGATGTAATCGGGGTCCTCCTCTCTTGAGCTGGCAACCACCTGAATAAACCGCTCATAACTACGTGCCCCCCATTGACGAAAGAGGGCATCCTGGTCTTCGGTCATGGCATCAAAGAAGTTCCAGCTTGACGAAGAGGTACTGACACCATCAAACTGAACGCCCAACCGATCCATCAAGTTTTCAAGCGTGGGCACAGCGATTGCTACACCAATAGAGCCGGTAATTGTGTAAGGCTCAGCAAAAATATAATCTGCAGGTGTGGCGATATAAACACCGCCTGACGCTGCGTAGTCACCCATTGATACCACAACGGGTATTCCTCTTAATTTTGCAGCAAAGAGCTCATCTCTTATCATTTCACTAGCGATGATCGAACCGCCGGGACTGTTCACGCGATAGACAATGGCGCGAGTGTTGCTATTGTTATAGGCTCTTCTTATTTGAAGAATGGCATCATCAGCGCCAATCACGCCCGGGCTGGCATCGCCCTCGCTAATTGTGCCTTCAGCGACAATGACGACGACTTGTGATGACTCATTAGAATCATCAGCGATATTGATTGTATTAAGATAGTCTTGATAGAAAATGTGATTATAGGTGTCTATCTCTGATTCCTCGTCAGCCCCAAAACGCTTGACCATATAGTCGCGGAATTCTGGGAAGGACATCGTTTGGTCAATCAAGCCGATTGCTTTAGCCTGATCAATGTTGTCAAAAGCAGCCTCAGGTATAAAGCTATAGTAATTATCAGAGAAGTCTTGCAGGGCATCCACCGAGACTCCGCTCTCTTGTGAGAGGATACTTAAGAATTGTCCCCATATGGGATTTAGGAGCTCAAGCCTTTGAAGCCGATCGTTTTCAGACATATTGTCACGTGTGAGCGTCTCATTGGCTGATTTGAACTGCCCCTGCGAATAATCATGTATGGTAATGCCGATATTACCGAGTAGTTCATTGATATATGGGGCATCTCCGCCTAAGCCACCCAAGTTAATTGAGCCTGCTGGGTGCATGATGACCTCATCTGCAATAGAGGCCATTATGAGGCTACTCGTGGATAATCGGTCTGAGTAAGCAATAATTGTTTTATCTGCATCTTGTAATCTCTTCAGATCAGACGCAATATTAAGTAGCATGGATGGTCCAGAGTAAACCGTTTTGCTAAAGTCAATGAGAACGCCAGGAATCTCGTCGTCGGTGATAATAGAATCAATCAAGGCCCTCAGGTCGCGATAGGCTAGTTGTGTTGTGTTGGCTTCAAAAAGGGCATTAATATCATATTGCGTTTTCACTTCTTCAACGATCAACCCATTCGGATTAATAATAACTACTTTATCGCTGGTCGTAATTTCTTCATCTGATGAGAATAGAAATACTAAGAAGACAATGGTGTAAATAAGAAAAATAGCTGTGAAAAGATTTACAAAAAAAGCTCTAGTAATCGCTAAGAAGCGCCCAAGTTTTTTGAAAATATTTTTCATGCAAATTTCTATAGTGCTTTGTTAATGCTTATCTTAACAAAAAAAAACGCCACCCTTACATTAAAGGATGGCGTTTAATTAGAGACTACTTAGAAGTTTTTTCTAAGTGTTAGGCCGACCGTTCTAGGCTCAAAAGGATAAGCCCCTTGCTTACCATCTTGTAAAGGCGCGTCAAATGAAGTGCCGTGCCACATCGTGTCATTAACATTTCTAGCCCAAAGGATTGCATTAACGCCATTGTTCATCCTAGAGATCATGCGAAGATTCAAAAGGTCATTGCCTGCCTGACGTGCGAATGGATCGTTTGTATTATTCATGATCATCTCTGAGAAGCTTATGTATTCTAAGCCGAACGTAACATTGTAGCCACTACCAAAGAGCAATGTCTTAGAGGCGTTTAAAGACAAGAAATTTTCAGGAACGCCACCTACTTTATCACCCGAACGATCACAGTAGCCGACTGCTGCATTCTGGGTAACTTCTGAAGCAGCACCGGTATGGAACATGTTGGTCACCTGGCAGTTTCCTTTTGCAAAGTCATGAAAGGTGGCATTAGTATCAGTGTAAATCAAACTAAGGCTGCTGGTGTCGGTTGGCATCCAGTAAACTTCAGCCTCGAGACCATGGACTTGGACCTCACCGGCATTTTGAAGATTAAAGGCAGTACCAGTAAATGTATTGGTTTGAAGATTTTCGACGAGCATGTTATAAATCGAAACGTTTAACCTAAGGGCATTCTGAGGGAAGTCGATCTTCATTCCAATCTCAGTGGTCGTTGTGTCTTCAGGGCCAAAGGTCGCTTCAAAGCCTAAGCCAATCCTGTCCGTGTTCGTGCCACCCGCCTTGTAGCCGGTGCCATGTGAAATATAAAACATGCTTGTATCACTGGGCGTGTATGAAAGGCCTATATTGCCTGTCATACGGGTTTTATTAAAAGATTCATTAAGACCCGGCCTTGGACAGAATCTTGCTGAGACAGTACATTGTGCCCAACCACCTGCATAAAGAACCTGAAGTGCAGGCAGGTAAGGAGCGGCATTCATCGCAGCATATGTAGCACTATACGGTGCGCCTGCATATGCAAGGGCTTGATTACCTGCGATACCTATTACGGCTGTAAGTGCCGCAACATTAAGAGCTGTTGCCCCAGGCGTAGCAATCGATTCGTTAAAGGTGCTTACCATGTCCTTATTGTCAGAAGTAAATCGAAAGCCGACATTGAGCGTTAAGGTGTCGTTGATGTCAAAGTCGACTTCACCAAAGATAGCGGAAGAGTTATGGCTTTGCTCGCTATGATCTTGAATAACGTTCCCTGCATTTATTGGCGTGGCCAGTGTGTATCCAAAGCTTTGTCCATAGGCAGCATTAATGTATCCCAAAAGTGCGGGCGATAGGTTAGTGATAAGCGCACCAAGGACATCAGGCGAAGCTGCGATGACATAAGGATTAAGCAGAGAGTCTAGGGTCAAGTGGTCATTGCTTTCAATGTCCTGTGTGAAGAAATAGGCACCGACTTGGGTTCGTATGCGCTCATCTGTATTGCTTGTAAATCTAAATTCTTGTGAGAAACCCTTCTGATTAGCTGAGGCGACCCGGCTAGCAAGGGCTACGTTGGTAAAGTCCGCATCAATAGTGTCAGAAGTATCAAATTTTCTGATGGCGGTAATAGAAGTGAAAGTATGATCACCTAGGTCTTTGACTATCTCTAAAGAGACACCGCTGTCGGTAGCGGAAGAGCTCGGCATGATGTTGGTTGCTTGCTGGCGGTTACCAAAAGTGCTGCTTGCAAACGTGGTTCCGCCTAATTGTGTCAGAATTGCATCTGTTCCATAGACAGGACCGCCGGCAGTTGTTGTTCTTCCGGTAGCGTATAAGCTGTCTTGAAGTGTTAGCGCACCACAGCAAAGCTCATCAATTGTTGCATAATCAACAATTAATCTAGCCGAGAGCGTATCGCTAGGAGTGTAAAGAAACTGCTGACGAAACCCTCTGCGGTCTCTATTGTTAAGATCCTTATCTTTATTAGTAACATCAACAAAGCCATCACGGTTGCTTGAGTAGAGCGTCGTTCTAGAGGCAACATTGTCACCAAGGCTTAGGTTAAAGGCGCCTGATAGATTAGTAAGATTATACGCACCCCGAGTCATCTCGAGGAAACCGTTTTGATCATGTGAGGGGGCAACGGTTCTAAAGAGTACCGCGCCGGAAGCTGCATTTCTACCAAAAAGGGTTCCCTGAGGACCTCTTAAGACTTCGACGGCTTGTAGATCTACAAGCTGGTTAATCATCGAGCTTTGTCTTGATCGATAGACGCCGTCAACATAAAGGCCGACTGAGGATTCTAATCCAAAGTTTTGTGCGCCTGTTCCAACGCCTCGGATACTAAAGTTACCTGTGCTCGCGCTTTGGTTGGTAGAAACAAATAGACTTGGCGTGCTGACCATGAGCTCTGTGACATCCTTGATCGAATTTTCAGACAAGAAATCACCGGAGTGAGCAGAAACTGCGAGAGGAACGTCTTGTAAGTTCTCTTCCCGCTTTTTCGCGGTCACAATAATCTCTTCAAGTTGTTGTGCGTTTACAGACCCTAAACCAAAGATGGTAATGGCTGTAGCTAGGATTAGCTTAGTATAGCTATTAATATTATGATGTTGCGGCATACTTCCCCCGATACCTTGATTATTCATTAACTCCTGAATTCTACATCTAAATGGTCCTTATTGAGTAGTAATTAATGAGTACTTTACATATTAGTGGTCAATTGGTAGTATAAAAAAGCTGTATATATATACAGCTTTTAATCATTTATATAATATATATTTTTTCATTAGGGAGAAGCAAGCATTTTTTTGCCTTTTTATTTGGGTCCTGCATATTTAGGCTTTCCAAGTCCTGCCAGTGATTATTTGGAAGGCCCCATTAATCTTAATGAACATCTAATTAGCAATCCAGCTGCCACCTTTTTATTAAGAGCAAAGGGAGACTCCATGGTAGGTGCGTGTATCGCAGATGGCGCTGTATTAATTGTGGATCGTAGTATTCAGGTGGTACATAACGATATTGTCGTTGCCGCTATCGATGGTGATATTGTATGTAAGCGGATCAAGTTTAAGCCCTCTCCTTGCTTGATTTCAGAGCATGCAGATTATCCGCCTATCATTATCGTAGGAGATGAAGGGATCGACATTATAGGCAAGGTAACCGCTGTTATTAATCAGTTTGTATGACTTTCGCGCTTGTTGATTGTGAAAGTTTTTACGCTTCTTGCGAAAGAATTTTCCGGCCTGATTTAAGGCATAAGCCTATTGTTGTTTTGTCTAATAATGACGGCTGCATCATAGCTAGAAGTACAGAAGCTAAAGCAATGGGTATTCCTATGGGTGTTCCATGGTTTAAGGTTAAAGATACCTATCTTAAAGCGGGCGGCGTTGTTTTTTCTTCTAACTATGTATTTTATGGCGACATATCCTCGCGCGTGATGACGATTCTAAAGGGGCTTGTTCCTGAATTAGAGTGCTATAGCATTGATGAAGCTTTTTTGGGCTTTTCGCAGCTACCGACGCATTGCAATTTATATGATTTTGGTTGCCATATAAGGTGCACCATTGGTCAATGGGTGGGCGTGCCTGTACGCATTGGTATTGCTCCTACTAAGACGTTAACCAAGGTAGCCCTTTATCAAATTAAGAAGCAACATATTGCATCTAATGTTTTACAGCTAAAAAGTGACGCCCTTGAAGCGGCGCTAGTGAATACCCCAGTTGGGGAGGTGTGGGGTATAGGTCGGCGCATGAAATATCATTTAAATCATATGGGCATTGAAAGCGCACATGACTTGGCTATAAGCAATGAGAAGGTCATGAGAAATAGGTTTGGCGTGCTTTTAGAGCGAACCATAAGGGAGTTAAATGGCCAATCTTGTGTTGGCCTTGATCGGTCACTAAGAGAAAAAAAGCAAATTATTGTGAGTAGGAGCCTTCGAAGGGGCATGAGTAATATTGAAGACATTAAGGTGCCCCTAAGTAACTTTGTCGCACGCGCCAGCGAAAAGCTCAGGCTTGAAAGACAACAATGCAAAAGAATAACTGTTTTTATTCGTACCAATCCATTTTCAAAGGGCGCGCAAGGCTCTTTTGATATGAGTGAATCACTTAGTGTGTCCACGAATGACACGAGACAGTTTATACGTATTGCCGATAGCCTTCTAAAAAAAATATTTAGACCGGGTTATCGCTATACCAAAGTAGGAGTGATGATGGATGCTCTGTGCAAAGAAAGTCTTCGTCAAGGCGATTTATTTGAGGGGACAGATAATATGCAGCATGAGCTGATGTGTTCGCTAGATGCGATGAATAAGCAAGGGGCAAATATTTTTTTTGGATCACAGCAAGGGACATTTCATTATCCTCGTAGCCAGATGCAGGTATCACCTCGGTATACCACCTCTTGGCATGAGCTACCAGTTGTTTCATAGTAGAATGAATCATGAGTCCAGGAGAGATAAGAGCGTACCTTATTGAAAAGGATGCGCGTCTAACTCCTCTTATTAGCAAGTCACTAGATTGCCCATTTTTTTATAGACCAACGATTTCTCAAGCGAGATTATTGAGTTGCTTAACAGAAATTGTTATCGGTCAGCAACTGTCAAATGACGTCGCACAAAAGATATGGAAGACATTTAGGCGCAATGCAAAGACAAGGATTGCGCTCGAGGAAAAAATACTAGGGCTAGAGAATGTAGCGGGCAAAAGAGAGGGGCTGTCAGGACAAAAAATTAAATACCTTCAGGGCATTGTGCTAGCGCTTAGGACAGGTATCTTGCAGATGAGTGAATTACAGGCTATGACAGATAGTGAGGCAACCCATCAATTATGTCGACTTAAGGGGCTGGGAACATGGTCAGCAGAAATGTTTCTGATGTTTGGGCTCCACCGATTGGATATTTTCTCGTTGTCTGACTATGGCTTAGTGCAAGCAACAAAAAAATTATATGGGGCTCCTCAATTAAGCGAGAAACGCCTTATGAAGATTGCTAATAAGTGGCGGCCTTACCGATCGGTAGTGAGCTGGCATCTATGGATCGCGCATGATGGATAAGATAAAGTAGGCATTAATGATGGGCGTAACGAATGATTTATGGCTTCACTATGATGATCTGAGTAAAGACCAGCTTTATGACCTAATGTCATTGAGGCAACAAGTTTTTGTAGTCGAACAAAACTGTCCTTACCTAGATGTTGATGGAGATGATCAAAATGCTTATCATTTGCTTAGCTACTTAGATGACAATCTCATTGGATACCTTAGAGCATTTAAGGGCGGCATTAAGTATGAGTCACCTTCAATTGGTAGGGTGGTTACTAATTTCACTTTGCGAGGTGCTGGGCATGGGAGAAGGTTAATGCGACTTGGCATTGCTAGGCTAAGGAAAATGGAGCCAAAGAAAAAGATAGTTATTTCTGCGCAGCACCGGTTGAAGGCTTTTTATGAAGAGCTTAATTTTTATGCGGTAGGTGATATCTACCTAGAAGATAATATTGATCATATTGAGATGCACCTTGATCCGTAGCTTAATCTTTTCTTTGATAATTTTTATTCTGATGGCTGGGAACGTTTCCGCTTGAGACGAAAGAGGGGGGGTTTAGCCTATTGGCTATTTAGTGTGATTGATAGTAGGCCTATGAGGCGAGTTGAGATGAATAATAATTCAGCGTGTGAGGAATGATGGACTTTAGTTTTATACAATTTTTAATGATTGCGTTTGTAGCGCTTATTGCGGGAGCAATTAATACTATTGCAGGTGCAGGATCCAGTTTAGTTATTCCATCTTTGATGGTATTAGGCGTTCCTGCTGACATAGCAAATGCAACTAATCGAGTAGGAATTTTAGCCCAATCAAGCTCAGCACTTCAGGGGTTTAGTAGCCATGGCAAGTTTGATATGTCAGATTTATTGTTTATTTTAGTTCCTATTTTGTTAGGCGGACTAATAGGATCACTCTCAATTACTTCAATAGATCCAAGTTTAGTAAAGCCCGTGATCTTAATTACCATGATTACTATGGCGGTTATTACTTACTATAAGCCGAGCGTGGTTGTGCCCCCTGAAGGCACCCCAATTAACCTAATGAGAAATACACCGAAAGCTTGGCCAGCTCTATTGTTTGTTGGTTTTTATGGTGGCCTGATACAAGCTGGCGTTGGCTTTCTTTTGATTGCCTCGATTGCTGGCATATTACGCTATGACATTTTAAGAACAAATGCGCTTAAGCACCTATGTATGATTGCGTTTACCATGGTTTCTTTAGTGGTTTTTATTATGCATGGACTGATAGACTGGAAGCTAGGTGGTGTGCTGGCCATTGGTTATATTATTGGCGCTCAGCTTGGCGTAAGTCTTGCCATCAAGGCGAGTCCAAAAGCCATTAAGGATTTTCTGTTCTTTATGACCTTGTTTGCTTGTATAGCAGCATTCTTAAGCTAGTCAGTTCTTCCGTAGTCATCTTCAAGACGAACAATATCATCCTCTCCAAGGTAGTCACCTGATTGCACTTCAATAATTACGAGTGGCGCGTCTCCCGTGTTGGATAGACGATGCGTTGCCTCTAGTGGGATAAAAAAATAGTCACCCTTTTTTGCCTTATGTATTTGACTGTTGATTTCTACTTGACCCTTACCTTGTGCTACAACCCAATGTTCTGATCTTTTATGGTGGTACTGTAAGCTTAGTTTTTGACTTGGCACAACGACAATCTTTTTTATTTGATAGCCATCCTCTTCGAGCAGTGATTGGTAGGTCCCCCATGGCCTCTTAACAACTTCACCAACAATATTTTTCATATGAATACTTTACTATTTTTTAGTTGGTAAAAGAAGCATGACAAATAATATGGCCCAGCCAAAAATAGGAATAAAAGTTAATAAAAGGAGCCACCCACTATGACCAATGTCGTGCATGCGCCTAACGCCAACAGCTAATCCAGGCATAAAGGTTAAGATTTCCCAAGCGATATAAATAAAGATGTTAAATAATATAAGTGGGAGTGCGATGATAAGCCAGCACAGCAAGTATGACCAGTACTCCGCCCGCTTTGCACGGCCATGGAAGTTAAAGTAGTGCAGAGTGAGACATGCAAGAAAGTAGGCAGGGATAGTCCGCATTTAGCTCATGTTGATGTAAACGGGAGCATGATCAGACGGTCTTTCGAGCTTTCTTGGCGCTTCATCAATATCAGATGATATGCAGTTACCTATAATTTTTTGATCGACGAGTATAAGATCAATTCGAAGGCCAATATTTCTTCTGTAGCCAGCTGCACGATAGTCCCACCAACTGAAATGTTTTCTCTCAGGATTAAGGTATCTGAAGCTATCATAGAGCCTATTGTGGGTAATCTTATGAAGTGCGTCTCTTTCAGCTTTACTACACAGAATTTTATCTTTCCAAAGCGCTGGGTCGTGGACGTCGTTATCTTCAGGGGCAATATTGAAGTCGCCCATAAGTATGTTCGGGTAGGCTGACTGATCAGATTGCTTAAGCTCATCATGTAAAGCCTTAAGCCATTTTAATTTATAGTTATATTTATCTGAGCCGACTGACTGACCATTTGGGATATAGAGATTCCACATCTTTATACCCTTATAAATACCAGTAATAAAACGTTTTTGATCATCAGCGTAGTTATTCATGCTGTAGCTAACCTCATCAAGCGGGGCGTCGGTGATTAGTGCTACACCGTTATATGTTGGCTGACCATTGGAGTAACTGTGGTAGCCTAATTCCTTAAAGACCTCATGAGGGAAATCTTCATTTTTCATTTTAGTTTCTTGAAGACCTAGAACACTGGGCTTATTCGTTCGTATCCAGTCTGCTACGTGGTTAATCCTGACGCGTATACTATTAACGTTCCAGCTGGCAATAATCATTTTGGCCTATTAAGTAGTAACGTTTCAGTATTTGGTCTTTTATTAAACCACAGCTCAAAAGATTGCGCAGCTTGCTCGACAAGCATACCCCAGCCATCAATGCAGGTTTGCGCCTTTAATGATTTGCAGTAAGTTAAAAATTCAGTTGAGCCCACTGCATAATTTAGGTCATAACACACGGTGTCTTGACGGATAAGACTAGGATTGATTTTTGGAATCGAGTCGTGGAGTCCTGCAGAGGTTGCATTGATGACAATGTCAAAGCTCCCCTCTGAAAAGCCAAAGCTAACGTAATGTGCCTGATCATTTAAGCCAAGATCATTTAACAGTTGGTAGGCACGCTCTGGCGTTCGGTTAGTAATTGTTATTTTTTTTGATGATTTTTTGTACAGCGAGGGAAGGATGCCTGCTGCAGCGCCGCCAGCGCCAATTAAGAGTATTCTTTTCCCTTCAATAGTAATCGCATGGTTCTTTTCAAGATCTGCGATTAAGCCAATCGGATCTGTATTATGGCCAAATAATGATCCATTTGGTTGCTTATGTATTGTATTGACAACTTTAGTTTTTTTGCTGGTATCGCTATGTTCCTCGCAGAATAAAAATGCTGTTGCTTTATTGGGAACAGTGATATTAAGACCAAGGCCCCCTGAGTAAAAAAATATTTGTGCGACATTATTGAAATTAGAGGCATCAGCCTCAATGCGCTCATATTCAATATCGATATTAAATTGAGAGCCAAAATGTTTGTGTATCATGGGTGATAGCGAATGGCCAATAGGGGAACCAATTACACCTAATTTATTTGTATCAGCCATGTCTTAGGTAATTGCCTGATTGAAGTTCTCTGATTGGGGTTGCACCCTTAAGTCCTCCTGTCTTCCCATGTAAAATGTAGTCAATTTTGTTTTTAAATATATATCTTACTTCTAATGCTGATCGGGCTGCAGGGTGATTTGTTTTATTTGCACTAGTTGATACGAGGGGAATGTCTAAAAGAGAGCATAATGATCGCGCTACGGGATGATTCGTTATTCTAACTGCAAGGGTCGATTTTCCTCCGGTGATCCATTTTGGTGTCTTTTTTGTTGTAGGGACAATCCAAGTCTCTGGGCCCGGCCACTTTGCTTTTGATAATAGGAGTGTCATCCATTCATCTTCGATTAAATCAGCAAATTTTTCAATTTTATCGCTAATAAGGATTAAGCCTGTTTTAGGCGATCTTTTTTTTAGACTAAGGAGTTTTAAGACGGTTGTTTGATGGTCAGGTAAGCAGCCTAATCCATATAGCCCTTCAGTTGGGTAAGCAATTATTTGACGGTGGTATAGTTTATTGGCTGCTTTACGAATATGAAGTTGATAAGTCACCCTAATTTATTTTTTCACCTTTTTCTTAGAGACCACTTTCTTTTTTGTTCTTCTTTTTCTTTCAGGTGCCTCTGCGATTAATTGTTCGCATTGTTCAAAGCTTAAGTCTATTGGTTCAATATCCTTAGGAATTTTAGCATTTTTGTTACCATCAGTAATATACGGTCCATAGTGACCATTTAGAACCTGTATCTCAGAATTATCGAAAATTTTAATAATTTTATTTCTATCCGCTTCTCTTTTTTCTTCAATAACAATTAATGCTTGTTCTAACGTTACTTCAAAAGGGTCATACTCCTTAAGAGTTATAAACTCTGCCCCCACTTTGATATATGGGCCAAAGCGACCAAAGTTTGCTAAAATTTCTTGCCCTTCTGGGTTAGTGCCTAGCACCCGAGGTAATTTAAATAGTTCTAATGCCCCTTCTAATGTGATTGATGCCATGTTTTGATTAGGACGAAGGCCTGCAAATTTTGGTTTTTCTTCATCTTCTCTTGTGCCTATTTGAACAAATACTCCGTATCTTCCAAGCCTTACTGAAACAGGCTTTCCTGTTTTTGGGTCGGGTCCGAGTTGACGACTTTGTGATGCCTCATCACGACTGACATTTTCTTCTTTATCTATAATAAGATCGTTAAAGGGAGTCCAGAATTGCTTTAAGATTTGTAACATTTCTTTTTCGCCGCGTGAGATTGCATCGAGGTCGTCTTCAAGTCCAGCTGTGAAGTTATAGTCTACGTATTGAGTAAAGTGCTCACATAAAAAATTACTCACAACGCTGCCTGTATCGGTAGGCTTAAATCTCCTTGCGTCTAGCTCAACATATTCTCTACTCATAAGTGTTGAAATAATAGAGGCATAGGTAGAGGGCCGGCCAATACCATACTCTTCGAGGGTTTTTACAAGAGATGCTTCGGAGTATCTTGGCGGCGGCTCTGTAAAATGTTGGTTAGTAATAATCTCTTTGAGCTCTAGTATGTCTCCTTCAACAATCTTTGGTAGAGTTTTTTCGTCATCCTGATTTCGATTTTCTTGGTCGTCATAAGCAGCTAAAAACCCTGGGTCGATGAGAACTGATCCGCTAGCTCTGAAGAAGATAGAGGAGTCTGTTTTGGCATCTCTGCCAGGAATGATATCTAGTCTTAGGGTTTCATATGAGGCTTCCCTCATTTGTGAAGCTACTGTTTTTTTCCAAATAAGGTCATAGAGCCGATATTGGTCGTTATCTAAGTACTCCTTAATTTTTTTTGGGGTTAAGTTAATGTCTGTTGGACGTATAGCCTCATGTGCTTCTTGTGCATTCTTAGACTTGTTTTGATATGTCCTTGGCTGGTCAGGTAAAGAGTTGATCCCAAATTCTTTGCTAACCAGTTCTTGAATTTGTGTAACTGCATCTTTAGAGAGCGAGACGGAGTCTGTACGCATGTAGGTGATGAGCCCAACAGTATCCCCACCAATATTGATACCCTCGTATAGCTTTTGAGCGATAGACATGATCTTTCTTGTTGTAAAGCCAATGCCTCTTGAGGCTGTTTGTTGTAATGTTGATGTTGTAAATGGTGCGGTTGGTTGACGTTTTCGACTGCCTTTCTTTAAGCTTTTAACTACTAATGCGCCTTGGGCGTGTTCATTTATTTTATTTTTAGCTTCACTTACTTGGGCTTCATTAGTAAAGGTAAATTGTTCAACTTTTGTATTTTCAAAGAGCGAAAGCCTAGCATTAAAGTCATTTTTATCTTTTATACTGCTGGCTTCAATGCTCCAGTATTCTTGAGGATTGAAAGCTTGTATTTCCTTTTCACGATCAACAATCATTCTAAGTGCCGGACTTTGTACTCTACCGGCCGATAAGCCAGGGCGTATTTTTTTCCATAGAACGGGGGATAAGTTAAATCCAACTAAATAATCTAATGCTCGTCGAGCTTGATAGGCTTCAACCAATCCATTGGAAATCTCTCGTGGCTTTTCCATTGCCTTTTGAACCGCAGACTTTGTTACTTCATAGAAGACAACTCTTTTTATGATCTTATTTTCAGTAAGCCCTCTATTTTTAAGCTCCTCATGGAGGTGCCAGCTGATTGCTTCTCCTTCGCGGTCGGGATCAGTGGCTAGATATAATGTGTCCGCTTTTTTTAGGGATTTAATAATATTGTCTAAGTGTTTTTTATTTTTCTCAATAATCTCATAGTTCATAAGAAAATTTTGATCAGGAATAACTGCACCGGTTTTTGGTATAAGGTCTCTTATATGCCCATAGGATGCCAATACTTTAAAGTCTGCACCAAGATATTTTTCGATGGTCTTTGCCTTTGCAGGTGATTCAACAATAACTAGATTATTCATAATTAGTTTAGGTGTCCTAATGACTGAAGCTCATTTAGTTTATCTTCAAATAGGTTGATAGAATTAAAACAGTACCCACCAAAAATAATCATTGAAATTACTAGTTGCTTAGTTTCAAGTGAAAAGTCATGGTTGTCTATATGCTGAAGTTTTTCAATAATAGTTTCTCTTTGGTTTGCATTAATAATACACGTCCTTTCTAATTTGATTAGATAATCTAAGAATTTAATATCAATTAGATCTAATTCTTTGCTTGTAAATACTCTTAACCCGGTTGAGGAAATTTCTGTATTATTTGATTCGGGAGCATCGCTGAGATCTGATATCCAGTCCAACAAATAATTCACATTATTGGTTTTAAATCCATAATCTATCAAAGCTAATTCAAGAGATTTTCTTGTCAGCTCCTCGCTTTCATTTTCAACTGATTGCAGCAGAGTAAATATGGCTTTTAGCAGTATTTCTGTCATTTCAAATCGATAATGTCTAATCTAGAGTTACGGAGAATGAATTAAATCTTTATGAGAGTCAATAATATTTAGGCAATTTTTTTTTCAAGTTTGATACAATTTTTATTAGATTTACATATATTTATTTAACTAAAAGCAATTATTTTAAATGACACTATTAAATATTTTAGAATACCCAGATCCTAGATTGAGGACTAAAGCTGAGTCAATAGAGAGTTTTGATGACAGGCTTAGTTCTTTTGCTAAGAACATGTTTAAAACTATGTATGATG
>Ga0302133_10000429_pt1 | contig 26519 bp, 1 predicted proteins | sample CB9_331_MG_FD_203121 | JGI IMG/M metagenome (GOLD analysis project Ga0302133, IMG submission 203121) | Marine microbial communities from Western Arctic Ocean, Canada - CB9_33.1 | ecosystem: Environmental > Aquatic > Marine > Oceanic | place: Canada: Western Arctic Ocean | collected 2017-09-19 | reverse complement strand
CGGTGCCGCTGATTTTGCAGGCACAAGCGGTACCCTGGCGTGGGCTGACGGGGATGTGGCCACAAAGACCTTCACCGTCGATATCGCCAACGACCCCGATCTCGAGGGGGATGAGACGATTCACCTGACGCTGGTGAACCCAACCGGCGGCCTGGTGGTCGGCCAGTTGGAGGCATCTGTTATCGTTATCGACGGTAACGAGTCCGGGGAATTACGTTTTGCCACCGGGGCCTTTATCACCTCGGAGACCGACGGTATTGCCACGATCGTGGTGACACGCGGTCTGGGCGCCACCGGCTCGGTGGCGGTGGATTACGAGGTGCGCGGTGGAGGCGACTTGTCTCCATTAGAGATTGGAGGCGTAAGATTCTGGCGCAGAATCCCCGATGATGGAAACACCGGGGGCGACGTAGGTGGGAGACTGGAATCCAAGAATGTCCCAGGCGTCCCGGCGCAGGAGGGTGCCGATTTTATGCCTGCCAGCGGTACGCTGGTCTTTCGGGATTTCCAGATGAGTGCCACATTCGAGGTGATGTTGGTTCCTAATCGTGACGGAGAGGTATTCCCGTTTTCCATGGCGGAAATGGTGCTCTCCAACCCGAGGGCCGTGGAGGACGAGCCGGAAACCGTGAAGCCGGTTTTGCATGAGGATTTGTTCCGCGCCACGCTGCGCATCAATGACACCACCGGCCCGGCCGTGGACAAGATTTGGGAGGGCGATCCCGATACTGGCGACCCGAGTTGGCCGGATTTGGATGATCCAGAGATGATTCGCCAAGGCTTCCGCTTCACACGGGCCCGGTATGTGTTTGGCGAAGATATGGGATTGAAAACGCAGGCCGATTTCGATTCGGGAGCTGCTACATTGGAGATTCCAGTCGAAAGAGCCTATCCCCTGGAGAGGGCGGTCGAGGTTGGCTATATGGTCGGCCCAAACCGTGGATTCCGCGTTGATGACGCCCGTGAGGAATGGACTAACAAGGTGATGAAAAATCCCCCAAACCTGTGGACCCAAGGAGATGACCGGGATAAATTTGAGAATGGTTTTTCACCAGGGGATGAACCAAGAATCAGGCCGTCTGCGCTGACGAGCAGATTTCTTGGGTTTGGGCTTTTTTCAACTGACCAGGGAGGCCAAGGGCAACGCCGCCACGATCGCGCTAGTCTGCCTCAAATAATCCTGAATCCCGGCTCGGACGTTGGCACGCCTACCGGCGGTCGAGTGTTCAACCCTTCCTTCAATCTTCCCATGTATATGGGGGATGTCATGCGCGACTTTCATGTCACGACAGGCAAACTGACTTGGGGGGCTGGGGATGAGAGACCAAAGCTTATCGAAATCCAGCTTATTGACGACGACATGGCCGAGTTCAACGAGGATCTCGTTATCATCCTGTATAACGTCCAGCCGAACTATGAGGATTTTGCCCAGGATGAGGAGGAGACGGCCGATACCGGTGACGGCGGTGCGGGTGGCGGCGACCCGGATGACCCAGACGAGCCGGATGTGGAGAAAAAGATCTACAAGCCGGGGGCGGATCTCGGGGTGCAGTACTGGACCACCATTACCATCATCAACGATGATGAATCGGCAGGGAAAGGCCAGCCCGATTTTGTTCCCATAGCCAACAATGACGTGTACGACATCGCCGTCCAGTCCAAGGCGGCCGATCCAGCCACTGCGCTGCGCGAGGAGAAGGTTTACGTGGTGGGGGATTTCACCTCGGTCAACTCGACCGCCCGCAACCGGGTCGCGCGCGTCGACCAGTTGGGCGGTCTCGATCCCACTTTCGAGCCCGGCATGGGGGCCAACGGCTTTGTCAACGCGGTCGATATCAGCTACGTGAACGAGGATCTGCCGGGCGGCTTTGACTCCAGCCTGATCGCCCGCCCGGTGCTCGGGGGCGGGTTCACCGCGTTCAACGGCAAGTCCCGGCGTGGCGTGGTCCGCTTGAATTACGACGGCTCGGTGGACGAGGCGTTTGATCCCGGACTGGGCGTGAACGGCGAGGTGCTCGATGTCATGGTTCAGCTCGACAACAAGATCGTCATCGTTGGAGATTTCGACCAGGTCGATGCCAAGCCCCGAAACTCCGTGGCCCGCCTGAACACCGATGGGTCGCTGGACGTGCTGTTTGACATTGGCGAGGGCACCGACGGGCCGATCTACGCCGTGGATCGCATGCCGGACGGACGCATCATCATCGGCGGCGACTTCCTGTTCGTGGGCGACACGTTCACCCCGTCCATTGCCGTGCTTAACGGTACCACCGGAAAAGTTGACCCCGCATTTTCGCCCGGCAACGGCGTGGACGGCGAGGTCTATGCTCTGGACGTGGACTGGGACGGCTCGATTGTCATCGGGGGCAACTTCACCGAGGTGGGAGTGTATCCCCGCAAGAACATCGCTCGGTTGAAAAATAACGGCGAGGTGGATCTGGCGTTCAACCCTGGCATCGGTGTGGACGGGCCGGTGTTGAGCCTGTTCGTTGACTCCTCCGTGAACGTGGTGGCCGAGCCGACCTTTGACATGGCCGGCGCCGATGAGGTTTTCCAGGAGCGGATCAATGAACTCATCGACCTGGCCGATCCCGATTACAAGGGGGAGGTCGACTACATCAAGTCCCTGCTCGACACCGGCGGCATCATACCGGACTACTATCGCGACTACATTAAGGACAATTTCCCGCCCATGTACCGCGTGGTGATCGGCGGTTCCTTCACCGAGTACAATGGCACCCGCCGCATGGGGGTCGCCCGCATCAACCCGGATGGCACAGTGGACACCAGTTTCATGGACACCGCCTTCAACCAGTTTGCCGGTCTGCCGAAGGAGTTAAGTACTGATCCGGAACGAACCGTGAACGCCGTGGCCATGAACTCGAACGACGGCAGCATCCTGATCGGCGGACAATTCAACGAGGTGGGCGGCGGCTTCGGACGCGACGGTATCGTTACCTGCGCAAACATTGCCAAGATTAGGGGCGGCCAGACCTGGGGGCCGGGCAGTGTTGAGTTTCCGGAGACAACTTACTCAACGGATGAAAGGAATACGATTGGCGGCGTTTCAATCAAGCGGAAGAACGGCGCCCTCGGGACGGCACTGGTCACGTTCCAGACCGATGTGTCCGCCGAGTCCAAGGGCATCGCTAGTGGCGGGACTGAGGAAGATTTCGCTGACCCTGACATTCCCAACGATTTTGATTTTGTGCACATGAACCAATTGGCCACGTGGCCCTCGATGAGTGATATGGGCTTCCACATTGGAGGATCTTATTTCGATCCTATTGCCGATTTTCCGGGTCCATCGACCACTTATTTTGATTTGATGGAGTTTGGGTATTCGGATGCTCCGGGTCGCGCTCCCCAGTCGAACCTGGCGACACCGAGCCTGTTGGGTGCCGGTTTTGGGTTTGATGGAAACGGCTGGATGCTCAGTGACAGCTCGCTGGGGTGGATGTCGCAGCAGGTTCAACTTGTGTCCGATGCGGATATCGAGGGCAACGAGGTGTTGCGGTTGAGTCTGGCCAACCCACAGGGGGTTGTGGACCTGAACGGCGAGATCATCCCGCTTGGCCTTGGCCTGGGAAGGAAACAGGCTCATCTGAGCATATTGGACGACGATTTCAGCCCCGGCAATTTCCGCTTTCTCAAGCCGGAGTTTGTGGTGAACGAGGACGGCCGGCGCGCCCGCATCACGGTCGAGCGCTTTGACGGCGTCAACGGCGGGGTGTCGGTGGACTACTCCACTGGTGACGACACCGCACAGGAGGGGGCCGACTATCGGGCCCAGAAGGGCACCCTCGTGTTTGGCTCCGGCCAGTCGCAAAAGACCTTTTACGTCCGGGTCATGGACGATGAATTCCAGGAGGGCGACGAGTTTGTGACCCTCCGCCTGGCCAACCCGAGGGGCGGCGCCGGTCTCTCAGCAGTGCCGGAGGAGACATTGGCCAAGATGCTGATTGTGGACAACGACCTGAAGTCCGGGAAGATCGACTTTACAGCCGCCGCGTTTTCCGTGTCGGAGGGCGACGGCGAGGCCGTGCTGACCGTGCGGCGAACCTCCGGTAGCCGGGGCAAGGTGACCGTGAGCTACGAGGTGCTGCCATTCGTGGGCGACAACGCGGCCGGCCTCGGCGACGACTACACCGCCGTGTCCGGCACGCTCTCATGGGAGGACGGCGACGTCGGCGACCGGACCATCACCGTCCCGCTGGTGGACGACGAGGAAGTGGAACTGGATGAGCTGTTCGAGGCGCAGTTGTTCGACCCGGTCGGCGTGATTGTGGGTGCCACCGACAAGTCCGTGGTGACTATCGTCAACGACGACCAATATGGCGTGATCGAACTGTCGAAGGCTGAGTATTTTGTCAACGAGAACGGCGGTCAGTTGAGGGTTTCCGTGATTCGCAAAGACGGCAAGTCCGGCACACAGACGGTCGGTTATCTGACGACGGACCGCTCGGCGGTCTCGACCGGTGAGTTGGCCGACTACAAGGCGGCCGCCGGCACGCTCGAGTTCGGGCAGGAGGACTTCAGCAAACAGTTCATCATCAGCCTGGCCGACGACGGCGCGCTGGAGAACAACGAGGATTTTCTCGTCAGCCTCGACAACGTGGTGGGCGGCGCTGCGCTGGGCGGCAATGCCGGCGCGGTGGTCACCATCGTGGACAACGAGGCGTCCAATGCGCCGTCCGGCTCGATGGACGTGGCGTTCGCGGCCGGCCTCGGGGCCAACGGGACCATCCGGGACGTTGAACTGATGCCGAACGGCTCGATGATCGTGGCTGGCAATTTCTCCAACTTCAACAACGGCCCGGTCAGCCGTTTGACCCGGTTGAAGCCCAACGGCGCGGTGGACAGGGTGTTCAACACCGGCGACGGTTTGAATGAGGGGGTGAACGTAGTCAAGCTGCACCAGGGCGATTTCCTGCTCGTCGGCGGCGAGTTCACCACGTACGACAGTCAGAATTACAACCACCTCGTGCGCGTCAACCTCGACGGTGCGGTGGACGAGACGTTCAACCTCGGCTCCGGTGCGAACGGAGAGGTTAACGATATCGCCGTGGACTCTCTTGGCCGCATCATCGTCGTGGGTGAGTTCGGGGCGTTCGACGGCATCGCGCGCGCCAACATCGCCCGGCTGAATCCGGATGGGTCGCTAGACGGGACGTTCAACCCGGGTTTCGGCCCGAACGGCGCTATAAAATCGGTGTCGGTGCAGGCGGATGACCGCGTGGTCATCGGCGGCCGATTCCTCCTGTTTGACGGTATGCAGGTGCCGGGCGTGGCCCGGCTGCAACTGGATGGGTCGCTCGACCGGTCCTTCGCCGAGGCCCTGCCGAAGGTGGACATCGCCTCGAGTTGGATCAACCGGGTCGAGGTACTCGAGGATGGCCGTATCCTGGTGGCCGGGAGTTTCGCGGCCACCCATGACGCGGACGGGAACGTGCTGACCTATCGCGGGGTTATGCGCCTAAAACGGGATGGCAGCGTGGACACCACGTTCCAGCCGGACGCCGCCATCGCGTTGGCCGACTTGGAATACGGCCCCAACGGAGAAATCAGGGCGTTGGGCATCCAGCCGGACGGTTCGATTATCGTCGGCGGAACATTCACCCAGTTTCACGGCAAGACGCACAACCGGGTCGTGCGCCTGACTCCGAACGGTGAACTGGACACCACCATCAACTTCGGCAGCGGGGCCGACGGCGCCATCCTGGATGCCGTGGTTCAAAACGACTTCCGGATTATACTGGCCGGCCAGTTCGAGGAGTTTGACGGCGAACTGCGCCTGCGCCTGGCACGGGTTTATGGCGGGTTCAATTACGATGATGGAACCATTCGCTTTGCGGAGACCTCGTTCATCGTCAACGAGAACCGGGAGGCAGATACGATCCTGCTTCGGCGTAACGGTGGTATCACCAGCGAGGCCACGGTGAACCTGACGGCTTCATCCGAAGAGGCGGTTGAAGGTGAGGATTTCCTCGCGATAGACAACCTGCCCGTGGCGTTTGACGCCGGCGAGGTGTTCAAGGCAATCTCGGTTCGTTACCTCGCCCCGGATGAATTGGGCGATGAGCGGCCACTTGTCGATGATTCCGGAAGTCCGATCCTATATATCGTGGACGATTCCGTGGCCGAGAACGACAGGTTGATCAACCTGGAGCTGTCCGGCTTTGCGGGAGCCCTGCCGGGGACGCAGACGGCTGCCCTGCTGACGCTCGTCAGCGACGATGCGGCAGTTAGTTTCGAGGCGGTGTATGTCTATGTCCGTGAAAGCAGCCAGGATGGCCAAGCGCTCATGGTGGTGAACCGGATGGGCCCCCAGGACCAGGAGGTCTCGATCGATTACCGCACCGAGGACGGCACCGCCGTTTCCACCAGTCTGCTGCGGGATTACATGCCCCGCAACGGAACCATTGTTTTTGGCAAGGGGGTGAACCGGCACCTCTTGAAACTGCCCATCATAGACGACACCCACCAGGAGGGGGAGGAGACGTTTTTTGTGCGACTCTTGAATCCGTCTCCCAAGGGGTCGGTTTATATTTCTGGGGAATCGGTTGGCGAGGTTAAAATTGTTGACGCTGATCGGGACACCCTTCGCAGCCGCGTGGAGTTTGGGGCAGCGGAGTACGACTTTTACGAGACCGACGGCGTGGTTCAGTTGACTCTGAAACGCACCGGCGACATGGATCGCGAATCGACGGTCGAGTTTGGCCTGGTGGGGAAGACCGCCGAGGTCGGGTCAGATGTGCGTATCCAGCCAAACGCCGAGGGTCAGGTCACGACAAAGCTTACCTTCAAGCCGAATGAAACCAAGAAGGTCATCAGCCTTGTGATCACAGACGATGACCTTGATGAGGGCGATGAGTTTTTTGAGGTCGCCATCACTTCGATCCAGGGCGCCAACCTCGGCAACATCCGTTCCGCCCGCGCGAATATACGGGATTTCGAGGCCGGCACCATCGTGTTCACGCAGTGGAACGACGAGACCAACTGGCGAGACCAGTCCAGCGCCGGCAAGCGCACTTGGGATGGCGAAAACTTCACCGACCCGGACGTGGTGGGCGACGTGGATTGGAACGACCGCAAGGCCCTTTATTACGTCAGCGAGAACGACGGCATCCCGCCGTGGGACGCGGATGCCGCCAACCCGAACGCTGCCTATACCACCGCTCCATGGTACTGGGGCACCACGAACAAGATCAGTTCCGACAATCTGCACCATGTCTCGGGCCAGGAACATCGCATCGGCGGGCCACACATGGGGGCCGCGGTGACGGTGACCCGCGTGAAGGGTTCCCGCGGCAAGATCGCCTTCGACTACGCCACCACCGACGACACCGCCCGAGCCGGCGAGCATTATGTCAGCAAACAGGGGACCGTCATCATGGAGGATCAGCAGTTGAGCGCCCAGTTGGTGATTCCGATCCTGCCCGGTGGCGATTTCGACCAGTTGGAGTTCGATCCCCTCACCGGCGCCGTCACTACGGTGACCGTTCCTTCAGTCGCCTTGAACGTGAGAGTGTTCAACATCCGTTCGGCCGTGGGGGAGCCGGGCCATATCCGGCCGTTCCTCTCGAACAAGAACGGCCAAAAGCGTCACGAGATCACCGCTCAAGTAAGAATCAACCGCCAATACCTCATGGATAAGAGGCCTTTGGATTTAGTCGGTTTCCACTTCTACAGGGCCAAGTACCGTGTGAAGGAAAGCGAGGGATTTGTTACACTTCGAGTGAACAGGGGCTCGCTGGATCCAACTCAAACCTGTACAGTCGATTATCTCGTCGGGCCGACTTATGCCCTTTCCCCGGGTGGAGGAAACACAGGTACAGGCTTGAAAGGGATTTGGAATGCTCCAGCGACATCAATGGAGGTGGGGCAGTATTACATTGACCCATACATCCCTTTCTTCTGGGAGAGTGAACTGGCCAAGGTGGGGCTTGAGGCGGGTTCCGAATATCCGATCCCTGCACAGGATTTTACGCCGCTCCGGGGCACCCTGACATTCCCGCCGGGCTCCTACTACCAAGAGTTTTCCATCCCGATCTTGAACGACAAGGAGGTGGAGTTCAATGAGGACATGTTCGTTTACCTGTTCAACCCGACCCCTGATATTCGTGCAGATCTAAATGCATTTGCGTATATTGGCAATGATCCCTATTGGTGGTTGGGGAACGGTGTGGCGGGTCAGTATTACGCCAAGGTCACCATCATGAGCGATGACGACCTGGTGGATCATCCGATCGAGCCGCCGACGATCACCGTCGTCGACCCGGCAACGGGACAGCAAGCCACAGTCCCAAACCCGCTCTTTAACCTGCCCTCCGAGCAGCCGGCCGGCTCGTCGGATCGCAAGTTCAATCCCGACTACCATCTGTTCACCTCCCCACCGCTCAACAGCGCACCGGGTGCCAACGATGATGTGCATGCCGTCGCCGTCCAATCGGATGGCAGCATCCTCGTCGGTGGCGATTTCACCGCGTTCAACACGGTGGTGCGGAACCGACTGGCCCGGCTCGATATCAACGGGGCGCTCGATGCCGGTTACGTGGTCGGCACCGGCGCCGATGACTACATCAGCAGCATCGTTGCGCTGCCCAGCGGCAAGGCGCTGATTGGCGGCGGCTTCACCTCGTACAACAGCACGGTGCGCTACTCAATCGCCCGGATCAATGATGACGGCTCGATCGATGCCACTTTCGATCCCGGCACCGGGGCCAATGCCGCTGTGCGCGATGTTGTGTCGCAGATCGACGGCAAGGTGCTGATCGGCGGCGAGTTCACCACCGTGGCCAATACCAATCGCAAATACATCGCCCGCTTGGCCAAGGACGGCCAACTGGACGGCTCGTTTGTGATGGAGGAGGAACTCGACGGCCCGGTCTACGCCATGGCCGTGCAACCCGACGGCGCTATCCTCGTTGGCGGCGGGTTCGAAAATCTCGGCGAATTCCACCGGAGCCGCCTGGCCAGGCTGCTGCCCAACGGCGCCATCGACCCGACCTTCGAGTCGGTGCACGGCGCGGACGACACGGTTTATGCCGTGGCCATCCAGCCGGACGGTGGGATTTTAATTGCTGGTGCCTTCAGCCATGTGAACCTGATTCCCCGCAACGGCATTGCCCGGCTGAACCCGGACGGCTCGGTGGACGAGAGCTTCGACATCGGCACCGGCACCGACGGACCGGTGTACAGCATCACCCTGGCGCAGGACGGCGGCGTCTATCTCGGCGGTCTCTTCACGTCGTTCAACGGCACCCGCCGCTTTGGCGTGGCCCGTCTCTACGGCAACGGCGTGCTCAACACCACGTTCATGGACACCGCCTACAACCAGTTTGCCGGCCTGATTCGCGGCGGCCTGAACGACCCGGTTAACCACGTGCAGGACATGGCACTCGATGCCAACGGCCACCTGATCATCGGCGGGTCGTTCAACAAGGTCGGCGGCGGTTACACTCGCGACTCGATCCGCAACCAGTGGAATATGACGCGCTTGGTTGGCGGCGAGACTCCCGGCCCGGGCAACATTGAGTTGACTCGTTCCGGCTACAGTGGCGACGAGAATATTGGGGAGTTGTTCATCCAGATGGAGCGCACCAATGGGCGACTGGGCGGCGCGCTGGCCCGCGTTGTCAGCCCCGACCTGCTTAGTGGCAGCGGCTTGGCCAGGGGGGATGACGACTATTCCAACCTGCTGACCGAGGTGTTCTGGCCGTCCATGTACTGGAAGTACAGTACCAACGCATTCAACGGCGGCGGCTGGATGAAGAGCGACGCCTACGTGGGCCTCAATAACGAGGGTTCTCCCGACAATACCGGTCGGCTCTGGTTCACCGACGAGAACAATCTGACCCTCACGATCAATGAGGATGACCTGGTCGAGGGCAACGAGTCGCTCGAGCTGCAGTTGCTCCGTCCGCTGGGCAACCTCTTCCTCGGCGGCGAGCGCATCATGACCGCCCCGGCGCTGGGCCGCGGGCTGAGCAGCGTCTCGGTCGTGGACAACGATTTCTATCACGGTGTCTTCCGGCTCGACCGGGAGGAGTACGCCGTGGATGAGCACGCCAAGACTCTGTCCATAACGGTCGAACGCGTGCAGGGCGACACCGGCGAGGTGGCCGTCGCGTACACGGCCATCGCAACCACCGAGAGGCAGTTGCAGAATCTCGGACTCAAGCTCGACGGCCTGGGCCTGGCCGAGTCCGGCAGTGCTACCCCGGATTTCACCGCCGTTCAGGGGACCCTCACGTTCGGCCCGGGTGAACACTCCCGGGAAATCGTCATCCCGGTTCATGACGACACGCAGAGTGAGCCGGACGAGGTGTTGCTCGTGCAGCTCTCCCACCCATCCGGCGGGGCCATCATCGGCGGCGGCTTCGGCTCCGGCGTGGCTACCGTGAGGATCGTCGACAACGACTACGCCTCTGGCAAGATCGAGTGGGTCGGCACGAAGTTCGAGGCTGCCGAGTCGGCCGGCACAACGCAGTTGGCCATTCGTCGCATCGGCGGCAGCGTGGGTGAGGTGTCCGTCAGCTACGCCCCCACCGCCGACAGCACGGCCGAGGAAGGCGTGAACTACACTGGCGCAGCCGGGACGGTCACCTGGGCCGACGGCGAGACTGGTGTGAAGGTCATCTCGGTGAATCTGGTCGACAATACCACGGTGGCGGCGGATCGGGAGCTGGTTCTCGAGCTGCAAAGCCCGACCGGCGCGCCCGGCAAACAGCCGGTGCTGGGCCGGCGCCTGGCTTCGTTGACGATCGGGAATGATGATTTCTTCGGCCAGCTGGCCTTCACGGCATCCGACTTTTACGTCAACGAGAACGGCGGGTCGTTTGTGGTGACGGTCGAGCGCCTGGCCGGTGTGGCTGAGGAGGTCAGCGTGCGCTACGAGGTGTTCAATGGCAGCGCCGTGGCCGGCGCGGACTACCTGGCCAACGCCGGTGTGCTCGAGTTCGCGTCGGGACAGACCAGCGCCACGTTCACGGTGGCCATCCTCAATGACGACGTGGTCGAGGGGGCGGAGACCATCTCGGTCGCCCTGACCGACCCGCTGCCCAATCGCGGCCGCTGGGAGAAGGCCATCCTCGGCACGCCGAACATGGCCACCCTCACGGTGATCGACGACGAGTCCGTCAACGAGCCGGCCGGCTCGGTGGACACCGCCTTCAACCCCGGCGCTGGCGCTAACGACTTTGTCAATGTGGTCGCGCTGTTACCGGACGACAAGTTCATGATCGGCGGCGACTTCACGCAGGTGAACGGCTTGTTCCGTGACCGTTTGGCACGGCTGAACGCAGACGGGACAATCGACTCCGCCTTTGCGCTTGGCCAAGGGGTGAACGACTCTGTTCGCGCCATCGCCATCCAGCCGGATGGCCGCGCCATCCTGGCCGGTTTCTTCACCTCGGTGAACGGCGAGAACCGGAACCGCATCGCCCGGTTGAACTACGACGGGTCTCTCGACGGCACGTTCAACCCCGGCGGCGGCGCGGACAACCCGGTACAGGCCGTGGTGCTGCAGCCCGACGGCAAAGTGCTCATCGGTGGCGACTTCGCCTCGTACAACGGCTACAACCGTAGTCGCTTTGCCCGGCTGAACAGCGACGGCAGCTTGGATCAGGGTTTTGACATCGGCACTGGCGCGGACCTCGTCGTCAACGCCTTTGCCATTCAGCCGGACGGACGGGTTGTGGTGGTCGGCGACTTCGCCCACTTCAACGGTGTACCGCTGCGCGGTATCGCGCGGTTGAACGCCGATGGCAGCATCGACGAATCGTTCAACCCGGGCGTCGGGTTCAACGACTCAGTGCGACTGGTCGAGGTGCAGGAGGACGGCCGAATTCTAGTTGGTGGTTTCTTTACGGAGGTCAACGGCGTGGTTCGCAACCGCGTGGCACGCCTCATGCCGGACGGTTCGCTTGACGGCACATTCAATGTGGGCGCGGGCGCCAACGGCTCGGTGTACTCCATGGCCGTCCAGTCTGACGGCAAGATTCTGGTCGGCGGCAGCTTCAGCATCTTCAACAATCTCAATCGCAGCGGCATCGTTCGACTGAACCCGGACGGCTCGGTCGATACCGGCATCAACTTCGGCACCGGTGCCAACGGCTCGGTGCTCGATATCGCGGTGCTGCCCAACTACAAGATCCTGATCGGCGGCGGCTTCACGCTCTTCAACGGGCTCGAGCGCGAATACTTCACGCAGTTGCACGGCGGCATCATCGAGGGGCAGGGCACGCTTGAGTTTGCGGAGCCGTTTTACTCGATTAGTGAGACCGGCACCAATGCCACGGTACGCGTGGTGCGGCGCGGCGGCCTGTCCGGCGCGGTACAGGTTCGCATTAACACGCTGCTCTCCGCCGGCGATACACCGGCCGTGCCTGGGTTGGACTTCGAGAGTATCGACCAGTTGCTGGCCTTCCCTGAGGGCGAGGTGCTGCAAAATGTGCAGATCGACATCATCGATGACTCGGATGTCGAGCCCAATGAGACCATCGATCTGCAGTTGAGCGATTTCACCGACGGCACGCAGGGGCTTCAGTCCCGCGCCTTGCTCGAGATCGTCAGCGACGACAGTGTCCTGTCGTTCTCCGCGCTGACCTACAGCATAGGCGAGGATGCCAAGAGCGGGTTTGCCCGAATCCAGGTGGATCGACTCGGTTCGAACATCGGTGAAACCACGGTGGCTTTCCTGACGGCAACAAACGGCACCGCCGAGGCCGTCATTGATTTCCAGATGGTCAGCAACACGGTGAATTTTGCCGACGGCGAAATCACCCGGAGCGTGAACGTGCCGATCTTGGACGACACCGAGGTGGAGGGCATGGAGAGTGTCGTGCTCCTGCTCACCAACGTTATTGGCAAGGCGATCCTCGGTCTCGATGAGTCCGCATTGCATATCGTCGACAACGATTTCGCGCCGGGCCAGTTTTACTTTGAGAAACCCACCTTCCGTGTGGAGGAAACCGCCGGATTCGCCACAGTTACCGTGGTGCGCACCAATGGCTACACCGGCCTGGTGGAACTCGACTACTCGACCTCTGACCTGACCGCCATTGCCGGCGACGATTATCGGGGCATTACTGGCAAGCTGGTCTTCGGGGACGGCGAATCGGTCAAGAGCCTCGATATCCCGGTTTTGGATGACAAACTGGAGGAGGGTGCGGAGGCGTTGCGCATCCGAATTTTCGGGGCCACCGGTGGGGGCGTCGTGATCCCGCCGAATTTCTCGACGATCATCATTGTCGACAACGAGTTGCGCAACGGTCCGGCTGGACCGAAGGGTGACGGGGCTAACGCCCCGGTTTATGCCGTGGCCATGGATGCCGGCAACAATGCGCTGTTAGCGGGTGAGTTTGACGAGGTCAATGCACTGGAGGCGCTCCGGTTGGCGAGGCTTAAGAATAACGGCGCGCTTGATGCCTCATTCGACGTGGGCGATGGCCCGAACAACACCGTCTTCAGCATGGAACTGGACGATGCCGGCTCAATTTACATCGGTGGCCTGTTCAATCAGGTCGATAGCATCGATCGCGCACACTTGGCCCGGCTTACGGCCACTGGGGAGGTGGATGCGGCGTTCGATCCGGGCAACCGGGTCGGTGGCACGGTGTTCGACATCGCGCTTGGCTGGGGGCATATCCTCGCTGTGGGTGACGCTGGGGTGGCCGCCTTGAATCTGGACGGCTCTCGTGCCGGGGATTTTGTGACACCGGCAATCGAGGGAGACGTATTCGCGGTGGCATTGCAGCCCAACGGCAAAATTGTCATTGGTGGTGAGTTCACACGGGTCAACGGTGTTGCACGCAGCAACGTGGCCCGCCTCAACCGCGACGGCTCGCTCGATGAGTCATTCGATCCCGGCGTGGGCCCGAACGCATCCGTGCACGCCCTGGCGGTGGATCGTGACGGCATCCTGATCGGTGGCCTGTTCGTGACGGTGGAAGGCTTGTCATCCCGCCGCCTGGCGCGACTTGGGTTTAACGGCAAGTTGAGCCGCGATTTTATGGTGGGATCCGGTTTCAATGGCCCGGTGCAGACGATCTACCGCCGCGTGGACGGTCGTTACCTGGTCGGCGGTTCGTTCGGGAATTACGACGGCACCATTCAGGACAACGTGACGCTGATCAACGGCGACGGGTCGCTGGCAAACAATGAGCTGGGTATGTTAAGCCTCAACGGCCCGGTTTATTCCGTCTCCGAGTTGCCCGGTGGCAGCAGTGTGTTTGGGGGCTCCTTTACCAAGGACAAGGATCGGGGTTTCAACAGCTTCGCGTTGTTGGATTATCTCTCGAGCGTGCAGCCACCGAGGTTGGGCATCGTCACCGGCGAGGCCGGATACAGCCTGTCGGTCTCCGGTGCGGTTGGCGAAACCTACAATCTGGAGTTTTCTGGTAATCTGATCGAGTGGCTGGGTCTGTCCAGGGTGACCATCCCGGAAGATGGCACCGTGGTGATTGACTTGGGTCCGGCTGCGGGGAACCGCTATTACCGTGCGGTTTATCAGGAATAATCTGTAACGGGGCGCAGCACCCGTTTGTCTTTAGAGAGTTGGCAACCGGAGGGACGACGGGGCGCTGTTGTCTATTTTTTGTAGGTTGATAATGGGCGGACTTAAGCGCAGGTTGACCTGACCTGACCTGCCCGCTGAAAAGACTTTAAAGCACAGAAAAATGAAAAGAATCGTCTTAAGTGCTGCTCTCACGGTAGTGATCGGTTGGGTGGCTCTGGTATTGGCCGATGGCTGGCCAACGGCTCCCAAGTCTGAACTCAAGGCCAAGGCCGGTTCACCGGCGGAATCGTTGCCAACCGCTTGGCGCACGATTGTCGCCGACACCCCCCTCCGCTTGGCCAAGGGCGATGTATCCATTCCGGCCGGCGGCAATCTCTCCGCCCCGCCGAGCCTCGGAAACGCTCGTAGGCCCGGCTACAGGCTCCTCGGCGCGGAGGCGGGCGTCAACCCCAGCCGGGGCGACGAGGCACACCTGGCCGCGTGGGACGCGGTCCCGGCGCAGGGCGACAAGGACGTGCTGATTATCCGGCTCAATTTTGCCGACGATTTGGCTGAGCCGCCCAGCAACGAAGTGTTGGAGAGAACCATGAAAGAGGTGAACGACTTTTTTGTGGAATCCTCCTACGGGACGCTTTCCTTTACCACAACGATTACTCCCACTCTGACGCTGCCCAGAAGCAAGTTGTGGTACGAGCAGACAGGCCAGGCGTTGATCAAGGACTCGGCCTTTGAGTTGGCTGAGTCCAGAGGTCATGACACGACAGGCTATGACTTGATCTTGATTGCTGTCAGCGACCTGACGGGGCCGGTGTATCAGGACTGGATCGTGTCTGGCTTCACTGGCGGCATGTTTATCAAGGGATATTACGTCGAGGCCATTTGCCGGAACTTGGCTTCCGGCCTACTCGGTTCATCCCAGTCGGCGGATTACTGGAATACGGTTGCGCCCGACAAAATTGAACCGGATCCCATGTCCGAGGACCCTCCGATCCCCCACTCCCTGGTCGACTTGCTCGGCAGGGACAGTATTTACGGTCCCGGGTTGAGGGTTTACGACGGCGACCTGTGGAGCCTGATGGGCGGCGGCAATCGCCAGTTCAACACGGTTGCCAAGCATACTTTGGGGTGGCTGCCGGAATCATCCATTGCGGAAATTGATTCCAGCACAACCATCCGGCTGTACGCCTACGATGTGCCGAGTCTGACCGAAGAGGGCATCCACGCGCTGCGTATCACTCAGGATGAAGCCAGGACATATTGGCTTCAATACCGGGTATCCAACCAGCGAAACCAGTGGTCGCCTGGCGGGGACTCGTTCGTCGACATGATGGGCGAGCAAAAGGATATTCCGCCGCTCCTCGACCACTGGAGCCGCAACGGGCTCCAGTTGTTGATGCAAGGTGCGGGGTCGCTATCTATGCTGCTTGATGCGTCGCCCGGCAGCTCAGGCGGTGTGCTGGATTCGCCGCTTATGATCGGCCGCACTTTTGTGGAGCAGAGCATAGGACTTCACATTACGCCGGTGGCGCAGAGTGAGGATGGGGAAGAGGTGCCATGGATTGATGTCGTTGTGAATGTCGGCGCGTTCGAGGGCAACCAGGCGCCCGCGGTGGAATTATCTGCCTCAGCCACGGCGGCGGATGAGGATGATGACATCACTTTCATGGTTGTGGCGTCCGACCCCGACGGGGATCCGCTGGGCAACTACTGGGATTTTGGGGATGGCAACTACGCCTACAACGAGGCCGAGGTTACCCACGCGTTCGCTCTTGAGGGGGAGTATCTCGTACGCTGCGAGGTCACCGACATGAAGGGTGGACACACCAGTCGATATCTTGTTGTGACCGTGGATAATCCGGGGACGCTTCGGATTTCCGGTAAGATTATCTCGGACATTGGCCTCCCGGTGGAGAATATTGAGGTCGCTGCCCAGGAGGCTGTTGCCGGTGATCCCGAGGCCGAACTGGTCGGCCCCATTCTACGTGCCTTTACCGATGTGGAGGGAAATTTCATGCTCGTGGGAGTGGAGCGCAACAAGTCGTACGCACTCAACGCCAACCTGTTTGGCTACAATGCAAAGCCGGTAGGATTTGAAAACCCTCTCGTGATGAGTGACATGGATGCTGCCGAATTGTTGTTCCTCGCAGGGGAGATCCCTAAGATCGACATCCACTCATCCGTGGCGACGGTCACCGAGGGGGCGGCTCTGCCGACATTTTTGACAGTAACACGCACCGGGAGCCTGGTGGAACCGCTGGAGGTGGACTTTATCATTGAGGGCGCGGCTGAGTTTGAGACGGACTACACTCTGTCGGGTTATGCGCAGACGAACATTGCCGAGGGTAAGTTTTATTTTCCAGCGGGGCTCAACCAGGCGCAGATTGAGGTGAAGGTCGAGGAGGATGATCTTTCTGAGGGCATCGAGCAGATTATACTCCGGATCAATCCGGGGATTATACCGGGCATGGGGAAGATCACCCCACCGGGCTGGTACGCCGGCTCGATCAACATGCAGACGAATTATTATCAATCCACCTACGACTGGATGCCCGGGCGATTCGGAAAACTGACCCTCGGTATTGAGGACAACGACCCCCCTGGATTGCCGGAGGTAACGGTCACACTGATCGATGGGTTTGCCAACGAGAACGGTCGGGATGTTGCCATCGTGGAATTGGTGCGCGTTGGCGATACCAGTGAGGCGCTGGAGATTCCGTATGTCATTTCCGGCAACGCGGAAAACAATTTGGACTACGTTGAGATCCCGGATCGCTTCACATTTGCGGCGGGACAGGCCAAGGGGTTGATCATGATTCGGCCCAACGAGGATCGGTACATTGAGGGAATCGAAAACCTCGTTATCACGGTGGCACCGGATGACACCTTCTCGATGGCTGCGCCGATTGAAGTGGAGATTCTCATCATCGACAATGAATTTCCAGCGATCAGCATCGCCGCCGTGGACGCCGTGGCAATGGAGGAGGAGCAGAACGACGGGGACAACAGGGCGCGCTTGTTGGTTTCCCGTACGGGCGATCATTTGGAGGATTTAACCGTGAATTATTTGGTCTCTGGTACGGCCATCAAGGGATTGGATTATGAACCTTTGAGCGGCTCGGTGGTGATTCGCGCCGGCGACATATCCGCTCTAATCCGTGTCACTGCCGAGGAGGATTCGGAGGCTGAAGGGGACGAATACGTGATGGTTCACATATCCGACAGCACTCTTTACAACAGTCACCCCAAGAATACCGCTTCGATCCTGATTCAAGATTCGATACCGATTTTGGAATTGGCGTTAAATGGAGACCCGGAGGCACCCGAGGGCGGTGGAGCGACCCGGATGACTCTGAGTCGAAACGATGCTAGTGCAGAAATTGAGGTTAATCTTTCGATCAGCGGCACGGCCAACAACCAGTCTGACTATGTCAGTATTGCAAACCGGGTGCGCATGCCGAGGGGAACCCGTACCGTTAACATCGAGGTACAGGCCATTGACGATCCCGTGAACGAAGTCGCGGAGGACATCGTCCTCAAGTTACTCCCGGGCGAGGGTTACAGCATCGGGTCACAGATGCAGGCCCGGGCAGTCATCCCGGAGAATGACGACAAAAACCTGCCGGAAGTGGAGTTCACCCTGACGAGCTCCGATGAGTTCGAGTCGGCGGGCTATGCCATGGTTCATGTCCGTTTGAGTGCCCCTCCGCCGGAACCGGAGGATGACGGTGGCGGAGACGGTGGCGGAGACGGTGGCGGAGACGGTGGTGGAGACGGTGGTGGAGACGGTGGCGGAGACGATGGTGGAGACGGTGGTGGAGACGGTGGTGGAGACGGTGGTCCCTCGGAGGACCGCATGCCCTACCCGGTTGTGGTGCCAATCACCATCATTGGCGGAACGGCTACATTTGATACGGATTATACCATCCTGACTTTGATGCCCACCAATGTGGTTGACTTGATTGAGCAACCTGAAGACCCCGATGGAGGTGGTCCGGTCGAAGGGGATTTGGACGGAGATGGATTGCTGGATGACGACGAGTTGAATTATGGGACTGATCCGAATGATCCGGATTCAGATGGGGACGGGCACAATGACGGGGATGAAGTAAATGCCGGAACCCATCCAATGGATCCTTTAGATTTTCCGCAGGATGCCGATGGGGACGGCTTAACAGATGATCAAGAGGCAGAAATTGGCACGGATCCCAACAACGCGGACACTGATGGGGATGGTTTCGAGGATAAAGAGGAGGTCGACGCTGGAACTAATCCATCGGATTTAAACGATTTTCCGCAGCAGTTGCCCAACGAAATTTATTCATTGGCCGATGACACCGGTCCGGTTCGGGTCAAGAACGGTCTCGAACCGTTCCTTAAAGCCACTTATGGCTTGGTTTGGGAATCCGGAGATAAGCTGGTCAAGGAGTTCCCGGTTACCATCCACAACGACCACAAACTGGAGGACAATGAAACGGTGCTCCTGAAACTGGAGGAGCCGTTCCGCATTCGGCGCTGGGCCATGACGACTAATACCTTTGATGCACTCATACTCGACTTGGTTAGTAACCAACCGGGTGAGGTGGATCCGTTTTGGGTGCAAAACTTCCCGATAACCGGTGGTGATGGAGGCGGTGGGGGAGGTGATGATGACATGGACGGCGACGGCTTGAGTGATGGTGATGAGGCAAACCTGGGCACCGATCCCAACAACCCCGACTCCGACGGGGACACCTTCAGTGACGGCGACGAGGTCAACCAGGGCACTGATCCGATGGATGGTGCCGATTTTCCTGAAGGCGACGGCGGTGATGATGACATGGACGGCGACGGCTTGAGTGATGGTGATGAGGCAAACCTGGGCACCGATCCCAACAACCCCGACTCCGACGGGGACACCTTCAGTGACGGCGACGAGGTCAACCAGGGCACTGATCCGATGGATGGTGCCGATTTTCCTGAAGGCGGCGGCGGCGAAGAAGAGGAAATCCCGCTTCCGGAGCCGATTTTGACCGCCCTGTTGGGCAAGGATTACCTGCACGTCCTGACTATTCTGGACGATGATCTCGGTGAGGTCTCACTCACCAGTCCTTCACCGGACATCAATGAAGAGGGGCCAACCGAGGGGATGATGGTCTTTGAGATCGAGGTTCCGCCCGGCACGCCCAAGTGGAAATTCAAGGGCGATCCCGGGATGATCACCTCTCCGGCCATCGGGCCAAACGGCTTCATCTACGTGGGCTCCGGTTCCGGGAGCCTGTATGCCATCCACCCCAACGGCTCCATGCAGTGGTCGTTCAAGGTTGGGGGTTCCATCGCAGCGGCCCCGGCGATCGACCTGGACGGAACCGTTTACGTCGGCGCCAGCGACGGCAACCTCTATGCGCTGGACGCCTTTGGCACGTTGAAATGGATCACCTCGCTTGGCGCCGGTGTGCAGGGTTCCTCCCCGGCCATCGGCGCAGACGGCACCGTCTATGTCGGCTCGCTCGATCACAAGGTATATGCCGTGGGGAAGGACGGCGTGATCAAGTGGACCTTTGAGACCGGAGGCTGGGTGACCACCTCCCCGGCGATTTCTACCGACGACGCCATCCTTGTGACCGGCAACGACGCCAAGCTGTATGCCCTGGATGCGCTTGGCCAAGCGCTGTGGACATTCGAGCTCGGAAGCGAAGGTGTGATGACTTCCCCGGCGGTAAACAACAAGGATATGGTTTATCTTGGCGCAACCTGGCAGCCGGAACCGGTCGATCCGCCGCCCGGAGATGGCGATGGGGGAGATGGCGACGGCGGTGACGAGCCGCCAGCCGGGCCGTTGCACCAGTTGATCTGTGTCAAGAAGGGCGTGCAGCTATGGGCGTTTGATGCCGGGGGAATGATCCTTGGCCAGCCGATCACGGATGTGTCTGGCAACATCTTCTTCGGCGCCGCAGACGGAAAAATCTACGCCCTCGACAAGACGGGCCAATTGAAATGGGAGTACGAACTGAGGGTGCCGCCGAGCACTTCGGTCATGTTCATGGCGAAGGGAGTGCTTTGTGTCGGTGCGGTCGGGAAGCTGTTCCTGATCAACGCCGAGGGCGAGTTGCAGGACGAGATCGACGTCAGCCGCACGCCCCTGGCCGAGGCGATCGTGGGCGCCGACGGGACGCTCTACGTCCCGTCGCTGGACGGTGTGCTGCACGCGTTCAAGGGGGATGCCGGCGGGCTGCCGAGAAAAGGCTACGCCCGGTTCGGCGGTAATTATCAAAACACGGGCCGCTACGGTGGCGGCGTGATACCGGGCGGTCCGGAGGTGCCCACCGGCCCGGTTCGTGATGTAACCGTGCACCTTGGGGTGAACGGCACAGCCAGTGCCATTACCGACTACGAGGATTTGGGGGGCAAAGTGGTCATCCCGGCAGGGATCAACCGAATCGAGGTGCCGTTTATTCCGTTGGACGATCCCCAGTTGGAGTTCACGGAGAATGTGCAGGTACGCATCGTGGGGGTGGATGGGGGCAGCTTCATCTCAACCGGCGCAATCGGCCGGGATCGCGTTGATTTTGTGCTGGAGGACAACGACAGCCAGCTCGAGTTTGCCAACATGTATTTTGACGTCCGTGAAAACGTGCTGGGAACGAACGCGGTCGTGACCGTCCAGCGCACTGGCCCCGCCAACCGGATTCTGCGCGTGGATTACTCCACCGCCGATGGCACCGCGAATCAGGGGGACGATTACGAGCCGGTCGCCGGCACCCTGGTCTTTCTGCCGGGGGAACTCGAGAAGGGCTTCGAGGTGCCCATCGTGGACAACCCCTGGGTGGAGGAGGAGGAAACCGTTTTGCTGCATCTTACCAATGCGACCGGTGGCTGGCCGGTTTCCGGCCAACGCACGGCCACTCTGCGCATCCAGAATGACGACTCTGCGTTCGCGTTTACCGGGCCTGAGTTTGCCGTGACGGAAAATGGCAGGATTGCCGTTGTGGAGGTGGAACGTGTGGGCGCATTGGATTACCCAGCGGCGGTCTCCATCGGCACGGCCGATCGGGGGATTCATGACCCGGAACTGGATGGGAAGATTGCGGCCAGCCTCAACGACATCGTGAGAGGCATGTTCCCGGACGATGTCCGTGAATGGGAACTGCTTTATACTAATCACCAGGGTGAATTCACACAGGTCACCATTGCGGCCAAGCCGGTGACCGATGAATCGGCCCAAATGAGATTTGTGTTGTACCACGGTGACCTTGGCCAAGATGGTGATGGTGATGGCGATGAAGATGGGACGGTTGTGTGGGAGTTTGAGACGTTAGATGTAGAGTCCGGGACTTTAGATGTAGTCTCCTCCTCCCCCGCCATAGGGGCCAATGGCACCGTTTACGCAGCGGGATTACATAGCTGGGTTTTTGCTTTGGATGGAAAGACCGGGGCCATGCAATGGGAATTTATAACTGAAGATGTGGTAAGTGAAGGGCCAGCCATTGGGGCCGATGGCACCGTTTACATAGGGTCAGGGGACACTAAATTATACGCTCTGGATGGAGAGACCGGGGCCAAACAATGGGAATTTGAAACGGGACAATTGACAGACTCTGAGGGAGTAAGCTGGGGCGGTATATTCAGCACCCCCGCCATTGGAGCTGATGGCACCGTTTACGTTGGGGCAAATGACAAAAATGTATATGCTCTGGATGGAGAGACCGGGGCCAAACAATGGGCATTTGAAACCGAAGGTGAGGTGAGGTCCTCCCCCTCCATCGGGGCTGATGGCACTGTTTACATCGGGTCATTTGACAACAAGCTCTACGCACTGGATGGCAAGACCGGGGCCAAGCAATGGGAATTTATAACGGGAGACAATGTGTTTTCATCCCCCGCCATCGGGCCAGAGGGTACCGTTTACTTCGGATCTTATGACAACAAGCTCTACGCACTGGATGGCAAGACCGGGGCCAAGCAATGGGAATTTGTAACGGATGGTTGGGTGTTCTCCTCTCCCGCCATAGGGGCTGATGGCACCGTTTACGTGGGGTCATATGACAACAAGTTATATGCTCTGGATGGCATGACCGGGGCCAAAAAATGGGAATTTGTAACGGGAGATAAAGTGTTGTCCTCTCCCGCCATAGGGGCTGATGGCACCGTTTACGTGGGGTCAAATGACAACAAGGTATACGCTCTGGATGGAAAGACCGGTGTCAAAAAATGGGATTTTGTAACGGGAGATAGAGTGGGTTCCTCCCCCGCCATCGGGCCGGATGGCACGGTTTATTTCGGTTCATTTGACGGAAAGGTATATGCCTTGGCAACATCAAGCCTTGGGTCAGCAGACTCCTCTTGGCCAATGTTAGGTCAAAACGCTCAAAGAAGGTCTAGAACAAAAGCAAGTCCAGGTGGTGGAGAGGGAGATGGGGGTGGCGAACCCGAAGAGCCGGAACCGGAACCATTCGAAACGGTTGTGGCAGCGGTTTATAACCAAGTGGAAGGCGAGTGGGAGTTCATTCACGTCAACGAACTGGTTCCCAACGATTGGGTGGCCCTGTTCGACACGACGAACCCGGCCGAGGGCGAGGCCGAGCCGAACGTCGATTACGGCAGCGACGGCATGCGGATCGAGTTCCCCATTGACGCCAGCCTGGCCCTGGTGGCTGTCCCGATCTTCGACGACATCGAGACCGAGCCGCTTGAGGTTTTCGGCATGATCCTGAGCAACCCCGAGGCCGGTTACATTGCCGACCAGGGAACCGCAGTCGTTGGGATCATCGATGACGAATGTTCCTTCGACCTGACCGTTGACTCCGTGGAGACAGCGGAGAACGGCGGGCCGCTCTCCATCCAGGTGAGCCGCACCGGGGGCGTTGTCAACCCGGTCCTGATCGAGTACGACGTCACCGATGGCACGGCGCAAAACACGGCGGATTATTTGAAGGGCGCGGGCCGAATCACATTCGAGGCAGGCCAGGAAACCGCCGTCATCGTGGTGCCGATTATCGACGACATCGAGATGGAGGGCCTGGAAACCTTCGAGTTGAACCTCACAGCTGCCATTGTTTCCCCGGACATCGCGCTGGAGGGCTCCGCGACCTTGGGCGAGTTGATCAGCGTTCAGGTGACCATCATTGATGATGAGATGCCTGGCGGTGTGGATCCCGGTTTCAAGCTGCATGGCGGTGCCAACGGCCCGGTGTTCAGCATCCTTGTCGACCAGGATGAGCGCATCCTGCTGGGTGGCGACTTCACCCGCGTCGGCGGCGTGAACTACGGCTACGTCAGCCGCCTGCACCCGGACGGCTACGTGGACAGCAGCTTCAATATCGGCACCGGCCTCGACGACATCGTCTGGTCGCTGGGCGTCCAGCCGGATCGAAAGCCGATCCCGGGCGGCCGCTACACCTTCGTTGACGGCAACGCAGTGTTGTCGGCATCCCGGCTCAATGCGGACGGCGTCTACGATAATACATTCGCCATCGGCGCGGGAGTGGAGGGCGAGGTATTCGCCGTGGCGATTCAGTCCGACGGCGGCATCGTCATCGGTGGTGACTTCAGGAAAGTCGCCGGCGAGGCCGCGAAGAACATCGCTCGCCTGAACCCCGACGGCACGATTGATGCCACCTTCGCGGTGAGCACCGGAGCCGACAAACCGGTTCGGGACATTGCCATCCAGCCGGACGGCAAGCTGGTCGTGGTGGGTGAGTTCGGGAGCGTGGCCGGCGGCAGCTTTGGCAAGATCGGCCGCCTGAACCCCGACGGCTCGGCCGACGCGGAATTCTCGCCCGGCATGGGGGCCAACGGCATCGTCCACTCGGTGGGCATTCAGCAGGACGGCGGCATCATCATCTGTGGAGAATTCACCACCGTGGATGGCAAGGAGTATCCCTACGTGGCCCGCCTGCAGCCCAACGGCATCCTCGACGAGGAATGGGGCGGCGCGGCCGTGGGCATCAACGGCGCGGTGTTTGATGTCGGCACACTCTTCGATGGCAAAGTCATCATTGGCGGCGAATTCACCGAGATCAGTGGCTACTCGCGAAACAGCTACGCCCGACTGCACTACAACGGCGAACTCGATCGCAACTTTGATCCCGGCGAGGGGGCCAACGGCCCGGTATTCACCGTGGCACTTCAACCGGACGGCAACATCCTGTTCGGCGGCCAGTTCACGCGGGTGGGTGAGTACGACCAGAACAACATCACCCGTGTTTTCGGCGGCGAGCAGTTTGCGCTTGGCCGGGTGGAGTTTCGGGCCCCGCGGATCGAGTACGACGAGGGCGCGGCCACGTATGAGCTCAAGGTCATCCGCTCCGGAAAGGTGCAGGAACCGGTGACGGTTCAGTACAAGACCGTGGACGGCACGGCCAAGCAGGGTGAGGACTTCACCGCCGCGTCCGGCGATATCACCTTCGACCAGGGAGGGCGCGAGGCGACAATTTCGATCAGCCTGCTGGATGACGAACTGGCGGAGGGCACCGAGACGTTTACCATCGAGTTGACCAGTGAAGCCGAGGGCATCGACCTGGGCGGCCGCACCTCGATGGAGGTGGTGGTGATCGACAACGAGAGTTCCGCCAGTCTGGACCAGTTGGCGTACGAGGTGCGCGAAAGCGACGGGGAGGTCGTGCTGGCCATCAACCGGTTTGGCGGCTTGGGCGAGGAGTCCACCGTGAATTACGCCGTCATCGCTATCACCGCGACGGCGGACGAGGATTACAACGCCGCCGCGACCGGCGTGCTGACCTTTGCCCCGGGAGCGGCCTCGGCTTCGTTGATTATTGGCATTGTGGACGACTTCGACGAGGAGCCGACCGAGCAGCTTGCCGTGACATTGTCCGACCCGTCCGGGAGCCTGACCTTGGTGGGTGAGTTGACCGCGACGGTGACCGTTCTCGACAACGACCAGCCGGTGCCGGGCCTTACCTCCTTTGAGACGGGAATGATCCCACCGGATTCCGGTTGGAGCAGCTCCGGCAGCAAGCCGTGGTACGCGCAGACGGATCAGGTTTACGAGGGCAGCTATGCGCTCCGGTCCGGCAAGATCACCGACTCACAGGAGTCGATCCTTGTGCTCGAAAGGGAAACCGGCGCCGGTACCGGGTCGTTCCACGTGAAAATCAGCTCGGAGCAGGATTGGGATTACCTCGAGTTTGCGGTGAACGGCAGCGTGTTGGCCAAGTGGTCCGGCAGCGTGAACTGGAGGGAATTCGAGTTCCCGCTGCAGGCCGGCAACAACCGGCTCGAGTGGCGCTACCGGAAGGACCCCAGCACCTTCGCCGGGATGGATGTGGCATTCATCGACAACGTTTTCCTGCCCGAGGTGCCGGTGATTGAGCCGGAGCCGGAAACGGAGCCTACCCTGGCCGTCGTGGGCATCACCGCCGAAGGGCTGCAGCTCTCCGTCACGGGTGACGCCGCAATCGAGTACGAATTGCAGTTCAGCACCGACCTGAAATCGTGGAGCACCCTGGCCAACGTCGTCACCGACGACACCGGCAAAGCCGTGCTCACCGACGCCGCCAGTGCGGAGACCTTGGCCAAGGAGACGTGGGTCGAGGCCACTGGGTTTTACCGCGCCGTGCTAGTCGTCGGCGACGGGGGAGAATAAGCCAAGCGGAGCAACCAATTAACAAGCCGCCGGTTCACGCCGGCGGCTTTTTTTGCGCTTGGCCAGGTGTCCGATTCCGGCGTGAGATTCACGCAACTCGCGCGTTATTCTTACGTCACCCCGCTTGGCCAAGCGTCGTAACCAGTAAAAAACAGCCTTTTTTGCCGTGGGAACACTTGGCATTTCCGATGCTAATACATTGTCTAACGTCGTTCTTCTGGTTGCTACGACGTTGTTTGGGGAAACGACTGGGAGCGAGGCGCTCATTCCGGTTGCCCGCCATAAACCTCCTTCGGTTGGCGGACTAGCCTTGCTCTCAGTTTCCTTTTAAACCCTTCGAGCTGCCGGGTGAAAGCTTCCTTCCCTGTTAAACCGGTAGCATACTCACCCTCCGGCGGCGTTTGAATGCTCCGCCGG
>Ga0302133_10000421_pt1 | contig 26812 bp, 21 predicted proteins | sample CB9_331_MG_FD_203121 | JGI IMG/M metagenome (GOLD analysis project Ga0302133, IMG submission 203121) | Marine microbial communities from Western Arctic Ocean, Canada - CB9_33.1 | ecosystem: Environmental > Aquatic > Marine > Oceanic | place: Canada: Western Arctic Ocean | collected 2017-09-19 | reverse complement strand
AAGGACGTTCCTTCCAAGACGGAATTCTGCAGGAATTCGCCGCTTAGAAACATTTTCATAACACAACAATTGACAATAGCTCCAGCTTATGTCACTTCCGGAACCTGTGTTCCGAACGACGCAGGCCGATTGCATCGGAATGATCAAGCGGGCGATTACGAATTGGCTTGAGTCTTCGACGTCATCGTGAAAATGAAGAACTTCTGGTCAGACAAGAAAGTACTGATTACCGGCGGAGCAGGATATCTGGCATTCAGCCTGCTCCAGCTCCTTCGAGATCAGCCTGCGTCGATCGTTCGCCTCGTTCGGCCTGGCACAGCCGTTGCTCCGCTGCTTGAAAAAGCAGGTATCCAGAATTCACATGTAGACATCTGCGACCATTCGGTCTGGGATGCCTTGATTGAGGAAGCGGATGTCGTATTCCACCTGGCGGCACAGACGAGTGCAGCAAAAGCCAGTGCAGACCCGGTCAAGGACATGTCGATCAACGTTTTGCCGATGATATCGCTGCTGGAGGCTTGCAGGCGTGCGCAGTCGGTTCCAACCGTTATTTTCGCTGGCACAGCCTCCGCGTGTGGGCTGACCAGTTCCATCCCCGTGGACGAGACCGCTGCCGATCAACCCGTGACAAAGTACGATTTACACAAGTTAATGGCAGAACAATACCTGAAGTATTATGCCAACCAGGGAGCGGTGCGCGGGGCGACACTCCGCCTGGCTAATGTCTATGGCCCCGGACCGCCAAGCAGCAATTCGGATCGTGGGATACTGAACCTCATGGTACGACGCGCACTGACCGGCAAGGAGTTGACGGTCTACGGAACCGGCGACAGTCTCCGCGACTACGTTTTTGTTGAAGATGTCGCGAGAGCCTTTGTCGCTGTGGCAGAGAACATCGAGGACGTCAACGGTGGACACTATCTGATCGGCAGCGGGAAGGGCCATACGATTGCTGAGGCCATTCAGCTGGTGGCGGCTCGCGTTGCATCGAGGAGTGGTATCGAAGTACCCGTCGTCCACGTCGAGCCGCCCGAGACACTCTCGCCCATCGACACACGGAATTTTGTGGCCAGTACCGGGCTCATTCAGACCCGAACTGGATGGCAAGCCAAGGTGTGCCTGTCTGAAGGGATTGATCGCACAATTGAGTTCTACACGAAGGGCATGCGATGAGGGTACTGACTTATAGGCGGCGCAGGCTTTCTGGGATGCAGTCTGGTTCGGGCCTACGTGAAGACTCCCGGCACGCAAGTGACGGTCATCGATTCGCTTGATCCGCGTTGTAGTAACTCGATTCACTGTGTGTCGGTATCTCGGGAAGCACTCGAACCGCATAAATGCGGTCACTACGAACCCGCGAATGTCGATTGGATGTCTTTGACATTCGTCAACGGTGCCCGGCAGGTTCCGCGTTCGCAGATGTAGACCGTTGTGACGCCCGCTTGTGCGGTCTTGCCAGTAAGTAACGGCTTGATGGCAGCCGGCAGGTCATCGTCATTAACGTTGGCCGGCCGAAGTAACAGCAGCGCGTTCGGCAGAAAACGTCGGCGGATCGAACGGAGTATTTCTTCGGTCTCGGCCGGGCTGTTGCCTTCAACGATGACCACTTCGTGTGTGGGTCCGAGTAGGAAATCGACGGCAATGAGCGATTGCCCGGCGGATGTCGGAAACTGTGCCAGTTGTGCAGCCAGCAATTCCAACGTGCCGACGGCAACGTCTTCCAGGTCGGTCCGACCGCACAGCCGTCCCAGCCGCAACAGCGCGGTTGCCGCCATGCCGTTGCCCGAGGGGGTTGCGTTGTCCTGGCTGTCTTTGTTGCGGGCGACGAGTTGTTCGTGATCGGCCGACGTGTAGAAGAATCCGCCGGCATCCGCATCGTAAAAACGCTCAATCATACGATCAGCCAGCGCGATCGCTTCATCCAGATGACGCGTCTCAAATGTTGCCTGATACAGATCGATCAACCCGTCGATCAGGCAAGCATAGTCGTCCAGGTACGCATTGAACCGCGCCCGTCCATCTTTGAAGGCGTGCAGCAACCGACCTTCGTCGTCGCGCATCTGCTGCAGAATGAAATCGGCCGCGTCCCGTGCGGCATCGGCGTATTTCGCTTCATCCAGAATCTGCGCCGCCCGTGCCATCGCGGAAATCATCAGGCCATTCCACGAAACAAGCACCTTGTCGTCGCGCGCGGGCGCGATGCGCTGTTTACGAACATCGAACAGCTTACGGCGGCAGCGTTCAAGAATTCCTGACAGCTCGTCCTCGTCGAATTTCAACGCGGCGGATGCGTCGGCGTGCGGCTTCACGCGATTTAAGATGTTGTGACCTTCCCAGTTCCCTCCCGCAGAGACGTCGTAACACGCGCGAAATATCTGTTCGTCGTCCGGTTCAAGTTGCTCGCAGAGTTCCCGTTCCGACCACACAAAGAACTTGCCCTCTTCGCCCTCACTGTCGGCATCTTGTGTGCTGTAGAACCCGCCTTCCGGCTGCGTCATTTCGCGCAATACGTAGTCGAGTGTTTCACGGACGACGCGTTCGTAATCGGGATTGCCCGTTGCCTGAAACGAGTCCAGATAGGCCATTGTCAGCAGTGCGTTGTCGTACAACATCTTTTCGAAATGCGGCGCAAGCCAGCGTTCATCGACAGAGTAACGGTGGAACCCGCCACCCAGATGATCGTAAATGCCGCCGCGCGACATTTTGTCGAGCGTAAGATTGACGACGGCGAGCGCGTCTTCACTCCCAAATCGTTTCCAACAACGCAACAGCAGGCGGATATCCATCGGGTGGGGAAACTTGGGCGCACCGCCGAAGCCGCCATGTGTGCGGTCGGCCGTCTTGAGCAACTGCTGCATCGCCGCCGCCAGTTGGGGTTCGGCAATCGCCCCCGGTTCCCCTTGCGGGACACCCATTGCGATCACATGCTCGGTCAACTCGTCGGCACTTTGGAACACGTGGTCGCGTCCGTTGCTCCAGGCTTCGTTCACCTTCTGCAAAATGTCACCGAAGCCGGGCATCCCCATTCGGGAGACCGGAGGCCAGTAGGTGCCGCCATAGAATGGCTTCAAATCGGGTGTGAGAAAAACCGACATCGGCCAGCCACCGCGACCGGTGAGCGCCATCACGGCGTTCATGTAAATCTGATCGAGATCGGGCCGTTCCTCGCGATCGACCTTGATGTTGATGAAGTGGCGATTCATCAACTCGGCGATTTGTGCGTTCTCAAAACTCTCGTGTTCCATCACGTGGCACCAATGACACGCGCTGTAACCGATGGAGAGAAAAATCGGCCGTTCCTGCGCCCGCGCCGCTTCCAAAGCGACATCTCCCCACGGATACCAGTCAACGGGGTTCGATGCGTGCTGCAGGAGATAGGGACTGGTTTCGGTGCTGAGGAAGTTGGACATCTGTCGGAACTCAGTTGGCAGTTAAACTGTTGGAACGGAATCCGGTGACATATCGAATCGTAGGAGGCTGCAGGCGGCATCACAAGCGGCGTTTTTTGACTTCAATCGTTCTCAACGTCGGTTTTCGGCGAAAAATGACCGTGGTGAATGCTCGCGGAGTGATAGAATATCTAGTGATGAAGTACTTCACGCTGACAATATCGGAACGCACGAGGACGACACTGATGGCGGTCGTCGTCTGGCTGTGCGCAGTGCCGACGTTTTGCGCCGCAGCCGATGTGGACGAAGCACCGCAGGTGCGTGTGACGTTCACCGACGAGGATCGGCAATCGAAGACGGTTGATGGTCGAATTGTTGTCACCGCGCAGGATGGCGGAATTCTACTGCTGGGCCGCGACGGACGGCTGTGGAACATTACGCCCGAGAAACTTCAGAAACGGGAATTGACGGAGAAGAAGTTCAAGCCGATGTCGGAGGAGGAACTTGCTGGAGAGTTGAAGCAGGAATTCGGCGAGGGATTTGAAGTCGTGACGACGCGGCATTACACAATTTGCACGAATGCGGGACCGGCGTATGCGCGGTGGTGTGGCGCGCTGTTTGAACGACTGATGGGCGCGTTTCGCACGCACTGGAAAACCCGCATACTCGATTTGCACAATCCGGAATTGCCACTGGTGGCGATTGTGTTTTCTGATGCCGAACAGTTCGCCAAATTCGCAACGAAGGATGCCGGCCCGGCTGTCGCGAATGCGAAAGGCTATTATTCCATTCGCACGAACCGCATGGTGCTGTACGACTTGACCGCTGATGGAAAGAGCGACCGCGCAGTGACACCGGCAGCGGTCAATCGCAAGATCGCTGCGTCGCCCTTCAACGTGGCGACCGTAGTGCATGAGGCGACGCATCAGATCGCCTTCAATTGCGGCATGCACACGCGATACGCCGACAACCCGTTGTGGTTGAGTGAAGGGATGGCGATGTACTTCGAGACGCCCGATCTCAAAAGCCGAAACGGCTGGCGCACGGTGGGCAAGGTCAACGCCGTACGGCTGACCCGCTTTCACGATTATGTCCGCAAGCGCCGGCAAGCCAATGCACTGGTGTCGTTGCTGTCGAGCAACGGTCGCTTCGCCAACGCGGAGACGGCCGAAGACGCCTACGCGGAATCGTGGGCGCTAAATTATTTCCTCATCAAGACGCGCCGGAAACAGTACATCGATTACCTCAATCGTTTGTCCAAAAAGCCGGCGCTGATTTGGGACGAACCCGAAAGCAAAGTACAGGCGTTTCGGGCATCGTTTGGCGATGATCTTGAAGCGTTGGACCGGCGGTTTCTTCAATACGTCGGGCGTCTCGGTAAGCGGTAGTCGCCGGTATCAACGCAAAATCCGCGGACCGCTTCCCTTGATTGTCGCTGCAGCGTAGAATGGCGAACGCTTCACATTTGTTGCGTAGAACATCCATCAAACATCTGCTGAGCGAGAAGCGTTCATGAGACGTCACGCCATTTTATTTGTCCTGTTTGTCGGCCTGAGTGCGACTTTTCACGGCAACACGGCAAGTGCGCATTTTCTGTTCCTGCGAATCGGCACGCATGCCGAGGCGGGGCGATCGGCCGAAGTTTATTTCAGCGAATACGCCCACGCCGGCGACGCCCGTTTCATCGAGAAGATCAAGCCGACCAAGCTTGATCTTCAGGAAACTCCGGGGAAGTTTCAGCCGTTGGTGGTCAAACCGGGAACCGATCGGCTGCGCGCGTTTCTGCCGTCATCCGGTTCGGTTTCGGTCGGCGGTGAATTGGTTTATGGCGTCCTCAAACGCGACGTGTCATTTCTGTTGCGGTACCATCCGAAAGGAGTCGCCGGAACTCCGGACAAACTGAACGCCATGTCGCCCCGAAAAGGTGCACCGCTGGAAATTGTGGCGAGTTGGAGCGAAAAGGGCGTGACGCTGACGGCTCTGAGAAACGGCAAGCCGGTCCCCGGAGCAGTGTTCACAACGGTCGATTCCGATCTCGTCAACGAGGAACTGAAAGCCGACAAGAATGGTCATGTCACCTGGAAGCCCGATGCTGCCGGCCAGTATTGCGTTTACACACGGGCGACGACAAAGCAGGCTGGCGAACATAAGGGTAAGAGTTACACCGAAATTCGCGACTTCGCGACGCTCTGCTTCAATTGGCCGCTCGTTCGCTCCGGTGCCGATGAAAAAGCCGTTGCCCTGTTCGAGGCGGCAATTGCCAAACGGGCGGTTTGGCAGGACTTGCCCGGTTTCACCGCCGAGGTTGCCGGCAATGTTGACGGGCGAGGATTTGAAGGAACCGCGCGGGTCGATACTGACGGAGAATTAACCGTCGAGACTGATGATGAAGCCGGCACCGAATGGGTTGAAGATCAGTTGGGTTCGATCGTCCTGCATCGACAAGCGTCCGAGGGTTCACGGCCCAAACCGGTGCTGCGATTTGCCGACGACGATCTCGATCATCCGCTGGGGCGACTGTTGATTTTCGACGGTGGGCGGTTTGCCTCAAGCTACCGCGTGCGAGATGGCCACCTGAGCGTGGTCAATCGCAACATCGGCCCGATGAACATGACCATCACAGTCCTCGACAACAAGAAGAACGCCGAAGGGAAGTTCCTTCCGCATTCCTATGTCGTTCAATATTGGAACGCGAAAACCGGACGGCTGGTGCGAACCGAAACGGTTCAGGTTCGCTGGAGACGCGTTGGTGATTTTGATCTGCCGACAGAGCAAACGGTCACAACGGCATCGGAATCGGGGCTGACCGTTCGCACCATTCGATTGACGAATCTCAAACTGTTAACGAAATAGTGTCCCTGATTCTGCAACCTGGTTTTTCCACGGCCTCACACTCACGGCAAGTTCAATGAATAAAGAGCATCCCGCATTCCTCGATGAAACGGCCGGCGCAGCGCCGAATACGTCCAGCCGTTTGAGCGTCCAGGTTTACCTCGGGCCGCGAAGTTACGAGATTGATATCGTGACCGACGGTCTGGCGTCGTTGTCGGGACGGCTTGAGAATTGCAAGGAACGGCTGTCGGCACCCGGGGGACAAGTCTCGCGGAAAGCGATGATCATCACCGATGCCAATGTTGCGAAACTCTACGCCCACGTAGTGCGTCATAGTCTGGAAGATGACGGTTGGGACTGCCAAGTACACGAAGTGAAACCGGGCGAGCAATCGAAATGCCAGGCGAGTGTATCGGCAATTTACGATCAGCTCGTCGCATTTAAGGCAGATCGTTGCACGGTGATTGCCGCCGTTGGTGGCGGTGTTGTTGGCGATCTTGCGGGTTTTGCGGCGGCCACGTATGCCCGCGGCATCCCGTTCATTCAAGTTCCCACAACGCTGTTGGCACAGGTTGATAGTTCGGTCGGTGGGAAGGTCGGCATCAACCACCCCAGCGGCAAGAACCTCATCGGAGCGTTCCATCAACCGACCGGCGTATTTATCGATACGGCAACGCTCGACTCGTTGCCCAACCGAGACTACGTCAGCGGGTTGGGTGAAGTCATTAAGTATGGTGTCAGCCTCGACGAGCAGTTCTTCGAGTATTTGGAAGCCAACGTTGAGGGAATGCGCGAGCGCGCACCAGACGTGCTGCGCCATGTCGTTGCGCATTCCTGTCGATTGAAGGCCGATATTGTTGAAGCCGACGAGGAAGAACGGACAGGTAAGCGAGCCATTTTGAATTATGGTCATACGTTTGCCCATGCATTTGAAACGTTGTGTGGATACGGCACACTGCTCCACGGTGAAGCCGTTTCCATCGGCATGGTGTACGCCGCCCGGCTGGCGGAACGTCGTGGATTGATCGACTCGTCCGTAACGAAACGGCAATCAGATCTGCTGGAAGCGGTGGGGTTGCCGGTCAAACTCCCCAACGAATCGAACATTTCCACGATGGATATCATGGACCGGATGAAACTCGACAAGAAAACGGTGGCCGGTCAACTTCGTTTCGTGCTGCCGACGAAGCTCGGGTTTGCTGAAGTGTTCTCCGAAATTCCCGAAGAGGATGTCATTGCCGTGCTGGATGAATTGCCCGAGTGACGCCGGAGTTCTTTCCATAACGATGCACGTTTGGCTTTGAATATCGTGCCTGAATCAGCTGAGACAGAACGGCAACTGCTCGATGCGCTGCGATTGAATCTGGTACCGGGCATCGGTCCTCGGTTGCAACAATTGCTGGTCGCGCGGTTCGATTCCCCCGCTGGGGTATTTGCCGCTTCTTCATCCGAACTGTCGGCCGTTGATGGCATCGGGCCGAAACTTCTGTCGACGATTTCCGAGGCACGGCATAGCGATGACGCAGAACGGGAACTCGCCCGCTGCCGCGAACTCGGGGTCGAAATGCTCCATCTCGATTCGCCCGACTATCCGCCGATGCTTGCGGAAATTTGCGATGCGCCGAACGTGCTTTACTGCCGCGGCGATATTGTCGAGCAGGACCAGTTGGCGGTGGCGATTGTCGGGTCGCGGCGCTGCACGCTTTATGGGCGGCAGCAAGCCGAACGACTGGCCGGCGCGTTGGCGCGAGCGGGAATGACTGTCGTTAGTGGATTAGCGCGAGGGATCGATGCTGCCGCTCATCGCGGCGCGCTGAATGCTGGTGGGCGCACAATCGCAGTGGCGGCAACCGGTTTGGCGCAGGTCTATCCACCGGAACACGTCGAGCTTGCCGACGAAGTTTCCCGCCAAGGTGCCATCGTGACCGAATCGCCGCTGCACCGCGAGCCGATTCCGGGGCTGTTTCCGCAACGTAATCGCCTCATCAGTGGATTGTCGCTGGGAGTGATCGTCATCGAGGCTTCGCAGAAAAGCGGTTCGCTGCATACGGCGCGGCATGCAATGGAACAGGGACGTGAAGTGTTCGCGCTTCCGGGACGCATCGACAGCCTGGCCAGCATTGGTTCGCACAACCTCATTCGAGACGGTGCCACGCTGATTCGTGGCGTTGAAGACGTGTTGGATGAACTGGGACCGCTAACTCGCCCCGTGCAGACCGGCGTGAGTGAGGAAGTGCGCACACCGCGGGAGTTGACGCTGAACGATCAGGAACGGCACGTAATCAATCTCATTGGCAGCGAGCCAAGTCACCTCGACGAAGTGATGCGAAACACGAACCTCGATCCGTCCCGTGTGTTGGCGACGCTGACCGTTCTCGAAATGAAGAAACTGGTACGACGACTGCCCGGCGGGTATCTGGTCCGCGCATCGCATTAGCCGTCGAAGAGAACCGACTGGACGCTGTGGTGACGTAACCGATTTGAATCACAGTGGTTACGTCACGACTGAAGTCGCGTGGCTGAAATCAGGGGTTTCTGCTATCGTTCTGCCCCCATCCCCCCTTTCGTGTTGCATTTCCAGTGGCGATTGTTCAAGGAAGAACGTGACCATGCGGACCAATTCCCGACGGCGATCTGCCGCGACAAAGACTGTGTGGAGCCTTGCGTTTGTCGGTTTTTCCGGCTTTCTCGGCTGGTACATGGGATGGCTGCCGGTATCGGTCGAGTCTCCCGAAACGGGAAAACTGGCCGACAATTCGGATGAGCTTGGTCTTCCTGAAGGAGAGGAGTCGTTGCTCGATTCGTTCGGCATGGAAGGGAGCCAGCCCGATTTCGGCGAGGCGGACCCCGTTGCCTACAGATCTCAAACGGAACCGCCTGTGCGGGAAGGCGCGACGAATGATTCGCTGTTGTTTCCGTTGGACGAGACTGAGGCAAAGCAGGACGAACCCGATGTGACCAATCCACCGTTCGACCCGCCACCGTCGGTCGCAGTGAAGGGAGCAGATGCTCCCGATGTTCTCTTCCGCAAGCAACCGGAAACCACCTCATACGCGCGGCATGTGGCTCACGCAAATTCGGCCGAGGAAGCCTCTCCGTTCAACGTGGGCAAAACGCGATCTGCCGAAAGAAATCGCAACGTCGTGCAGATTGGCAGCGACCCGGCAACAAATGCAGCGTTGCCTCCTGAGGCGGTCAGCAAGATCGAGGAAATCGATGAGCTGCTTCGCACCGACCGCCAACTTGTGGCCCATCGCGAACTATCGACGTTGTATTGGGTCAAACCCGATTGGCGCCCCGCGATCAAAGATCGCATTGAGGAGACGGCGCAGTCCATCTACTTTTCCGATCTACGTCATTACATGCAACCTTACGTGATTCAACCGGGAGATCGGCTGCAGTCGATCGGCAAACAGTACAAAATTCCCTGGGAATATTTGGTACGGCTGAACCACATCGACCCGCGACGGATTCGACCCGGGCAAAAACTCAAAGTGATCAAAGGTCCGTTTGCGGCACGTCTCGACCTCAGTGAATTTGAACTGACGATACATGCCCACGGTTATTTCGTTCGCCGATTTCCGATTGGCATCGGCAAGGATGACAAGACTCCCATCGGGCGATTCAAGGTGCTGAGTAAACTGCCCAATCCCAAGTATTTCGGACCGGACGGCAACGTGATCGATGCCAATGACCCGCAAAATCCGTTGGGCGAGCGATGGATCGACATCGGCGACAGTTTCGGCATTCACGGAACGATCGATCCGCAATCAATCGGCCAGGCCAAATCGCGAGGCTGCATTCGGATGCTGAACAGCGACATCGAAATCGTCTACGATCTGCTCGGCGTCGGATCCGAAGTCATCATCCGCAAGTAATTTGATGTGACTGATGCAAAGCCCACGGGCCACGTCCCGTGGGACTTACCGGCACAGTCCCACCGCAGTACAATACCCCGCTGATACCCTCTCCATGTCGAAAGGCTCAGCGATGTATGACCGTGACGGACTGATTGAACTGTTCAAGCAGCGCGCCCTCAAATTCGGCGACTTCACACTCGTTTCCGGGAAAAAGTCGTCGTATTATCTCGACGGTAAGCAAATCACGCTGCACTCGACCGGCTTGCGACTGGTGAGCGAGGGGCTGCTGGAATTGCTCGAGGGTGTCGAATTCGACGCGATTGGCGGCATGGCAATTGGGGCCGATCCCATCATCGGCGGCGTATTGACAGTCGCGGCTGAACGCGGGCAGTCCCTCGACGGATTTCTCGTCCGAAAAGAGGCCAAAGGACACGGCACCAACAAGTACGTTGAAGGTCCGGTCGCGCCGACTGCGAAGGTGGTGATTATCGACGATGTCGTCACCACGGGCGGCAGTTCGTTACTCGCTGTTGATCGTGTTGTGGAATTCGGCTGCGAAGTCGTGCAGGTTGTCGGCATCTGCGATCGTCTGCAAGGCGGCGCCGCCAACTTCGCCGCCCGCGATCTGCCGTTCAAGAGTTTGTTGACGGTTGAGGATTTGGGTGTCGACGTGAGCCAGAACGCTGAGTGATCGTCGGTCTTAGCTGCGATCCAATGGATCGCAAAGTCTGTGGTGCATTGCATCGCAGCTGTTGTGTGCTTACCAGCGTTCGACGGGGCCATTGGGAACTTTGACCAAGGCCGTCGGAACCGACGTCTTGCGTTCGCCGTGTCGGAGACGAATCTGTTTCACGATCTCGTCGAATTCGCTCGTCGATTCAAAACGGCGGAGCCGATCTTCCAGCTCTTCCGGTATTCCAAGCCGCGAGCCATACCACCCTGCGAATTTACGAAACAGTACGCAACTGTAGATGCCTCGGTGTGCGAATATGGCGCGAAAGTGGTTCTGCAGGAAGTTGATTTTCTCGTCGACTGTCGGCTCGAACGGTTCGGTGTTGCCTTGAGTGAACCGTTCGATCCGCTTGAAGATCCAGGGGTCGATTAGCGCGCCGCGGCCGATGGCGACTGCAGCACAACCAGTAATGCGTCGCATCGCCAGTGCGTCCTTGGCCGTGCGGACGTCGCCGTTACCGACGACCGGAATCTCTTTGACCGCTTCGACGGTTTCGCGAATGGCGTCGAGATTGACTGTGCCGTGGAATCCCTGCTGTCGTGTCCGCCCATGTACGGTGATGGCTGCGGCACCGACCAATTCAAATTCGCGGGCCAGTGTTGGTGCGGAAATGGAATCGCGATCCCAGCCCAGACGAATCTTGACCGTCACGGGAACTTTTACCGCATCGACGACGCGGGCCACCGTGTCACGGGCGTTCTCGGCATTGCACATCAACCGTGCGCCACCCCCCTGACTGTTCACCTTGGCCATCGGGCAGCCCATGTTGATATCGATGCATTCGAATCCGGCGCGTTCGAGGTGCTTCGCGGCGCGCACGAGTTCGTCGGTGTGTCCACTGAAAATCTGCACCGACAACGGCCGGTCATCCGGTGAAGTGGCAATCAACTCGCGCGATCTCTTCGACCCGGCAAGCAATTGTGATGCCAGAACCAGATCGGTTGTCGCCAGCCCCAATCCGCCGAGATTGCGAATGACGGTCCGAAACGGGAGTTGCGTGTACCCTGCCAACGGTGCGAGGAAGTAACGCGTTGGGAGTACGCGTCCGCCAATGGTGATTTGCGGATCATCGACGAGAGACGCCTGCGATTGAAGCGACGCCGGGAGACCGCCATTTTCAATTGTTGATTGCGGCGACATCGATCCCCAATTCACTCATTGCGCTCAATAACTCTCGCAGTGGCAATCCCACGACATTATTGACACTGCCTTCGACGGCCGCAATGAAGACGCCGCCGGCTCCCTGCAAAGCGTAGCCACCCGCTTTACCTTGCGACTCACCGGTCGCCAGATACCATTCGATTCGCGACTCGGTTTGTGCATCGACATCGTGAAATGTTACTCGCGAAGTCACCACGCGTTCAACTCGCCGGCCGGCAGGAGTCGCCACACAAATCGCGGTGGCTGCGGTGTGTGTTCGGCCCAGGTAGTACCGATGAAACCAGTCGCGAACGACATCACACCACGTGTCATCTTCCGGCGGTTGACCGAGTACGCGGAGCCGCCCGTTCTCTTCGGAAACGACAATGATCGTGTCGGCGGTCAGCACGGCTGCAGACTGTTCGTCGATCTCGATTTCAGATTGTGCTTTGAGTTGCGCAAGGACATCGTCGCATTTGGTGTGCGCAATCTCTGCCAGCCGACTTTCGATGGACGGCCAGTCGTCGAGGCCATCGAATCCAGATTCCTGCCGGGATTTGGGCGGCAGTACACGAATGGAATCTGCCGGTATGAGCAGCTGCAGCAACTCAAGACGCCGCGGTGAGCGGGAGCCGAGGACAACGGTTGTGGGACAGGAACGCATACAGCCAAAGTATGTCGAACCGGCCACTGCACACAAGGCTGCGTGCGCGTCGTCCAAAAAAAACAGACGCAGATCCCGGTGTGGGATGACAGCGTCTGTTGCTTGTCGAATTGTCTGTTCCGGATTTACGAGGACGTAAGAGACCCGGGGGAGAAATTCTCCCCCGGGACGGAACCTCACGTTCTCAAAACTGCCAAGAACGATTTTCCGGAATTGCGTTTTTGGCTTCGACGGAAACCGTCGATTTGTTGCCTCTTTGAACTAGTTGCAGCACTTCTTGCGGAAGAGACCGCCAACCAGGTCATCGACGCCACCGAACAGGTCGTCCAGCAAACCATGCTTGGCGCAAGGATCACAGCATTTCGGCGGTTTCGGAGCGCAGCAAACGGGTTTCGGAGCGCAGCACACCGGCTTCGGAGCGCAGCACTTCGGGGCGGGCTTGCAGCAAACGGGCTTCGGGGCGCAGCAAACGGGTTTGGGCTTGCAACAAACGGGCTTGGGCTTGCAGCAAACGGGCTTCGGGGCACAGCAACGGGGTGCTGGCTTGCAGCATGTTGGCTTGGGAGCGCAACATTTGGGGGCCGGTGCACAGCATCCGCCACCATTCACATTCAGAATGTCCATGCCGTCGAACAGGTCGAGCAAACCAGCATCAGCCGAACTGGTGCTAGCGCAACAGACCATGAGCACAGCAGTTAAAGTGAACCATTTCATTACGGGCTTCTCCTCGATTCATTTCGAGATTACGTGAGGAACTCCTGATGTATGCTCGGGCTGTTGCCCGTGATGTCCAACAAGGGAGTCCAATGCTCACACTAACAATGTGGGTAACACCAATCGTTTTTTCGGCATTGTGCTTCACGAATCACCGCCTAAAATGCCCATGTCGGCTCGAAGTCAGAAACATGGGTCGGGTACTTCCGGCTGTAACAATTTTGCGGACGGTTTTTGCAACGGGCCGGGTTGGCTGTGGATAATTTACTTCGAGTTTGCGGGTTATGCGGATTATGCGGATCGCTGGTGATGCTGATCCGTGGACGCATCGCACTGAAACATACAACTCTGAGTATGGCAGCCAGTTGGGGCATTGTTTCGATTCTCATTTGGGCAGCCTGCTGGGCGTCCGACGGTGTACTGCCAACGATGAACGAGGGGCTGGCCGACCGATTGTGGTACGCGGCAGCCGTGCTGGCTCTTTGTCCCGCGATGTCGGTGCTCGGAGCGCGGCGACCGACGACGCGCGTTTGGCAGTGGTTTGTTGTGCTGCCGATGATTCTCGTTCTGGCGTCGCCGTTGGCCGTTTCCTGGCGAGAACTGAATGATCCATCCCGCCTGCAACTGGAAGCACCCGTTTTGGTCGGCTTTGGGTTGGTGCTGGTGATGAGCGCCGGCAATTACGTCGGCACGCGGTTCACGTTATCCGCTGTTCTTTTTACGATCGCGGTCGCGCTATTGGTTGCGACGCTTGCCGAAGCCGTTCCCAATCAACTTGTGCAGCCTTACAGTCTGCGCCTCTGGGCAACGGTCGTGTTGTCGGCAGCAATCCTCTTCGGGCGTCGGTCAGCAAGAACAGAGTCGAGGCGCACATCGACCGCGGCCATGAAGCTCGGGACATTCGAGTCCCGACTTGAAGGGGCCGACAAATTGTGGGCCGACTTTCGCAACACGTTTGGAATTGTCTGGGCCCGGCGGATTCAAGATCGTATCAATTCCGTGGCTGCTAAAGAGGTGTGGCCCGCGCGGCTCGAATCGCAGGGATTCGTTTGGCACGAAACGGACGATTCGCCATCAGACGAACGCATTGAAGAAGCGGCCGGTCGAATTGAGCACACCTTGCGGTGGTTGCTGCGCCGATTCTGCGATCCAGAGTGGATTAACGAGCGACTGGGTACGGCGGTTGAGAATGTTGAGTCAGCCTCAGATTGTTAATGTCTCCTCCTAAAGCCCTCGGGCTGCGCCCCGAGGGATCCAAACAACTCGGCATCCGCCATTGGCCAACACTGCTGTAACGGGTAATGTGAATACAGTTTATCCGCGTGTTCTGTAATAGTGCCTGCTGACGACGATTTGATGACAGACGATCCCGATAAGTTGCAGTCGTTGCACCAGCGACTGACCGGTTCGATGAAGCTGGTTGAGACGACGCGCGAGTTGGCCGGCCTGCACGATCTGGACGAGATCTTGCGTTCGGTGACCCGTGGTGCGTGCGACGCCCTTGATTGCGCGCGGGCGAGCCTGTTTGTCTTCGACAAATCGACCGACGAATTGTACACCCGCGTCGCCATCGATCTTGAAATTGAAGAGATTCGCACTTCAATCGATAGCGGCATTGTGGGCTGGGTTGCCCGCCGACGAAAAGTTGCCAACATCCCCGATCCGTCGGCGGATGCCCGCTGGATTTCGAGCGTCGATCGCGCGACCGGGTTTGTCACCCGCAATATTCTGGCGGCTCCGGTCATCTCACAGCACGGCGAACAGTTGGTTGGTGTTCTGCAGGCAATCAACAAACGAAACGGAGCCTTCCACGAATTCGACGAAGAACTGCTGCAGGCATTCGCATCGCATGCGGCCACTGCGTTGGAACGGGCCGACCTGTTGGAAGAGACCCGCCGCACACAGGCGCTGGAAGTCGAAATCGGGATGGCCCGCGACATCCAGACGTCTTTTCTGCCGGCCGATATGCCCGAGATTCCCGAATATGAACTGGCCGTCTGGTGGCAACCGGCCGAAGCGGTGGGGGGCGACTATTACGATCTGGTGTCGCTGCCCGATGGACGTCTCGGTTTCATCACGGCCGACGTCAGCGGTCACGGGGTCGCTGCGAGTCTAATAATGGCATCGGTACGGGCGATGCTGCACGTCTTGGCGCGGACGACTTCCGACCCGTCGCAGATTCTCTCTTTGGTGGGCGAATCGATTGCGGCCGATTTGCACTTCGGTCGGTTTATCACATTTCTCATCGTCGCCTTGGATCCGGTTCGGCACGAACTCATGTTTGCCAACGCCGGACATGGACCGGCATTTCACTTTCAGCGAGAGCAGCAGGAGTTCTGCAATCTGGTATCCACGTCGCTGCCGTTCGGTTTCAGCGATGAGTTTCCCTCTTCCGAAAGCCAGTCGCTCAACATGCAGGTGGGCGATTTGCTGGTGCTGGGTACCGATGGTGTGATTGAGGTGAGAGACGAACGAGGCGCGATATTTGGCACCGATCGGTTGAAAGCGTTGATTCTCGAAAACCGCCGTCTCCCCGCTCCCGAGTTGTTGAAGCGGGTGAAATCCGCCGTCGTGGAGTTTCATTCCGACAAATTCCCTGCCGACGACGTAACGCTGATGATTCTGGAGCGAAAGCTTGGTTGATTGCATTCAGCGGAATCGATACAGGCGGCACAGCCCAAGAAAACGGTAAACTCTGCGCCGATACCGCCGTTGCGTCGAGATTGACGGCCGATCGATATTGCTACTGCTCCAATTTGGTTTACGGTGGAATTGTAAACGTTCTGCTGAATCAAACATTGGCGCTGTGGACTGTGAAGCAGCCTTAGACTTTGGGAACCGACGGGAGACAATGCACGTGTCAACATCCAAGACCAAGACCGAAGAGACGAAAGCCGAAGTGAAGAACGCACCCGCCGCAAAGAACGACAAGCAGTCGAATCCGCGCAGCGATGTGAATGTCGAACGAAGTGAAACCGGCGCCACACAGCCGGCAGCACGGCCGATTACGACCATCGACGACTCCAACGTGATGGCCTGTTACGCGAATATGTGTCGCGTTTCCAGCACACCGGAAGAGTTGATTCTCGATCTCGGCCTGAATCCCAATCCCTACGCACAGACCGACACAACGGTTGAAGTGTCACAGCGGATTATCATGAACCACTTCACCGCCAAGCGTCTGCTGGCTGCCTTGTCGGCAACAATCCAACGACACGAGCAGGCATTCGGCGTGTTGGAAATCGACGTCAACAAACGCGTTCGCAAGAACTAATGCCGCTTCAATTTCGGATCGGCGGATTGGGTGCCAGTGGCACCCGTTCGACTGAACGATGAATTCTGTCACACGAAACGATCAGCCCGGCTTCCCCAGGGAAGCCGGGTTTCTTTTTATTACAAAGGCTCTCAACGGGCATATTGAAAAGGAAACCCGAAGCAAAAACGGGACTGAAAGGTGCGACTAACACCCTCCAATCCCTGACCACAAATCCTTGAATAGAGCAAGGAGTGATGGCTGTGAACAATTTTCATCGGGATCAAGTTTCAGGGCAAGGCCGGGCGGTTTCTGTTGGCGAAGCAAGTGTGATGTTGGGTGTGTCACCTCAGACTGTGAGGAACTGGATCGAGTTAGGAGTGTTGAAGGCCTCTCGTACTTTCGGTATGCATCGTCGTGTGTGTGTGCGTTCAATTCGACGGTGGAATGGAGAAGACGAAGAACCGCAAGAAGAAAGACTGACGGTCTGTTACGCGCGAGTTAGCACTCAAACACAAAAAAAAGAAGGCAACCTCGACCGACAATCAGAACGGCTCATTGAGTTTTGCACTTCTGAATTTCAGATTGGCCGAGATGAAATCCTGTTACTTTCGGAGAATGGTTCAGGCTTAAATGAATCGAGAAGGAGCTATTTGAAACTGATCGACTTGATCTTGGCTGGGAAGGTCGGTTGTGTGGTGGTCGAACACAAAGACCGATTGGCGAGATATGGAGTGCGGCTTTTTGAGTTGTTGTGCGAGAGAATGAATGTTGATCTCGTTGTGACGAATGCGAAAGAGGACGCATCTCACGAAGATGATCTTACGGCGGACCTGATGTCAATAATTGTCGTGTACAGTTCAAGAATTTACGGTAGGCGGGGTGGCGAATCAAAAAGGATGGTCATAAGCGAGGACGTACGGTCTCGCATTCTGGATCTCTACAACCAAGGTCTAACCCAAGACCATATCGTTACGTTAATCCAACGTGAAGATTACCGTTGTCCCAAGACTCAAAAACGGTACTCAATTCACGCCGTAAGAACGAGTCTGATGGAGCATAAAAAACTCAAGCGGATTCTTCCCGGCACTGATAACCCCATTCGGAAATTCATTGCGGAGCGATGTGAGCAAACGGCAGAAGGAAAATGTTACTCACGTCCATTTTTCAACCAATATTGTTCATGGGCGAAATCGAACAATCTCCCAACTCCATCCAACCACTCCCTCTCTAATGGAGTGAAGAGAATCGGATTTCAAATCCGGAGGAATGGTTCAGGCTATTCATATTTTCTGGGCCTGAAACTCAAAGGGAATGACAGAGCATCAAGATCACATCTTGGGTAGGCTCTCTCTCTGAAAATTCGCCCCTTCAATATTTTTCCTTGCCAGTTCTTGTGGACCCAAGTGTCTCGTTCTGTTCCAAAATAAGTTCTGTAGGAATTGACACGCGGGTCTCTTTTTCTTTACGGAACACAGCGAACTGCAGCAACCATATGCCCGCCGACTCGCGCTCGCCTGAACAATGCCGATCACATAATTCCGGCCACGATTCCGCTGAAAAAACGTTTGGTTCCGCTGCCGGTCTTCAACAACAACGCACCGTCACGATCAACGCCTCGGCAGACGCCGACCACTTGGCGGTCGTTGACGTCGAGGATGACGGTCTGCCCCCGCAACACGCAGAATTGACGCCACCGTGTACGCAGGTCGTCGCGCGGAACAGAGAGCCGCTGCAGGTTCTGTTCGATCTGTCCAAGCAGCCGAATGAGGACGTTGGGGAGAGCGAACGACTGCCCCGCTGCATCGATCAGCGACGTCGCGACGGCGCGCACGGGATCGGGAGCTGCGGACAACGAATTGTTAACATTCAGGCCCACGCCGATCACCAGCCGGTTTGACGGTGCGGCCCGTGCCTCGATCAGTATGCCGCAGGACTTGCGGCCGTCCAGCAACACATCGTTCGGCCATTTCAAGCCGACATGAACACCTGACAGCAATTCCGACAACGTCTCGCACACGGCCAGTCCAACCGTCAGCGAAGCCTTGGGACGATTCACCGGCGTCAACGAAAACCGATCACAGTCAACGACCAACGAAAACGTCAAAGACCCCTCAGCCGACCACCACTGGTTCTCGCCGCGCCCACGGCCCCGTGTTTGGCTTTCTGCAAGAACCACCACGGGACACTCGCAGTCCGGCTGATCGGCCAACTCCAGTCCGCGATCGTTGGTCGAGCCAAGTGTCTGATGAAACTCGACTTTCCGAACGAATGTTTCCTCGACAATTCGATCAAAATCGAATTCAGCCGTGACACGCATTTCGGAAGGCGGCGTGGAACAGTCCGATTCCGCGGCAGCGGGCGGATCAGCGTCTCGCTCTTCATTCGGCATGACGCGTCCCGCACTCCAAAACTCAATACTCCCGCCGCTCGCGCGACGAGGGGATGTCCATTGCCTTACGGTATTTTGTGACAGTGCGGCGGGCAAGCTGGTAGCCCTCTTTCGCAAGCCGATCAACCAGTGCGTCGTCGCTGAGAGGACACTGCTTGTCCTCTTTTTCGACGATTTCCTTGAGTTTCAGGCGAATAATTCCCCAGGCAACTTCGCTTCCATCTGCGGCCGTCGTTCCCCCGCCGAAAAACCGCTTCAGCGGAAACAGCCCGCGGGGAGTCTGAATCCATTTATCGTCCACCGCACGGGAAACCGTCGTCACATGCACGCCGACATCGTCGGCAATCTGCTGCATTTTCAGCGGAACGATTTGCTCCGGTCCCTTGTCGAGAAAACAGGTTTGATGATCGACAATTGCCTGGGCGACTCGCCGCAAGGTGTTTTGCCTTTGCTCAATCGACTCGATCAGCCATTTGGCCGATTCGATTTTCTTCTTGATATATTCCTTCGTTTGCGCGTCCGGATTGCTGCTGAATAACTGTTGATATTTTCTGCTGATCCGTAATTGCGGGACGTATTCGTCTTCCAGCGTGACGATGTAGCTGCCGTCATCTTTTTGCGTCACCGACAAGTCCGGGGTAACGTTTTGCACCGGCCGGTCTTCAAAACCCCGCCCAGGCAGCGGCTCCAAATTGTGCAGTTCCTCGTTCGCCTGCTTGATCGTGTCGAGATCGTATCCCGTTTTTCTCTGAATGATCGGCAAGCGATTCTTGGCGAGGTCTTCCAAGTGCGAAGTGATCAATGTGACAAGAACGTCGCGGTAAGGCGTTTCCGGCGTGAGTTGCAACAGCAGGCACTCTTTCAGATCGCGGGCGCCAACACCCGGCGGATCGCATTTCTGCAGTAGCAACAACGCCAGTTGTGCTCGCTCGAATTCGATGGGCCGGCCATAAACCTGAACGATTTCAGCGAGTGACCCCTGCAAACGCCCATTGTGATCGAGATTCTGAATCAGGTACTCGCCGAACTGGCGAACATCGGGTTCGCAGTTGAAAAAGGCGAACTGTTCCAGCAGGTATTCGTGCAGCGATTGCGGCCGCGCTTCGGCGTTGGACATTGTATCGTTGTGGCGATCACCGTCCTCCGACATCCGATTGGACGACACCCGCGAACCGGCCGACAGATTGTCTTCCGGCCATTCCGATGATATCTCCATCAGCCGTTCAAAATCGGCTTCGTTGTTGTGTTCGGAATCGACGACAAGCTCGCGTTCCTCGACTTCGACGGGTTGCGATTCCTCGCCGTTCCGCTCGGCTTCGCCGTTCGAGTCGGCAGCGGATTCGTCGGCTTCACCGGCGTCGGCCGCGCCTTTCTCCAAGAGAACGTTCTCTTCCAATTCCTGCTCGATGCGTTCCTGCAGTGCCATTACCGGCAGTTGGAGAATCTCCATCGACTGGATCATGCGCGGAGAGAGCGTCATCATCTGCTTCTGCTGCAGATGCATTCCGACGTTCATATGCATGATTCAGGTGCCTCGATCCAGGTGATCGCGAAATGCGATCTCAATTCTTCCTAAAACTCCCGCCGGCCCCGCAATGCGTCGGCCAGCATGTCCTTGTTAGCAAACTCTAGCACACTCCCGGCGGCAATCCCGCGTGCCAACCGCGTGATGGAAACATTTTCATCGGCAAGCAGGTTCGATATGTACAATGCCGTACCATCTCCCTCCAAAGTTGGATTTGTCGCAAGCACCACCTCGCGAACTCCTTCATCGCGCACACGCCGCACAAGCGCTCTGAGCGTTAGATCCTCCGGGCCGACCCCTTCAAGCGGTGAAATCCGTCCCTGCAAGACGTGATACAACCCTTGAAAAACGCCCGCCGCCTCAAGTGATGTGACGTCGCGAGGCTGCTCGACCACGCAGAGCGTTTGTCGCTCGCGACGTGGGTCGGAACAAATGCCGCACTGTTCACTTTCGGTCAGGTTGAAGCAGTGCGGGCAGGGATGCACTGCCGCCTTCACTTCGCGAATCGCGTCGGCTAACTCAAACGCTTCGGCCTTATTGCACGACAAAATGTGATGGCTGAGCCGTTCGGCCGTCTTGCGACCGATTCCGGGCAAGCGGCCGAATTGATCAACCAGATGGCCGACAGCTTCGCCGTAAGGATGTGTTGTCTTGGGAAATTGTTTCGCTGCCATCGTTCTCAAACGAATCCTTCGAGCACCGCCACCAATTGCGACGTGTATTGCGAATCTCAGGTCGCCGTGTTGTCGGCACCCATTTCGCCAAGTCCCATTTTCGACAACGCGTCGTTCAAGCCGGGAATGTTCATCTCGCCGGTCATTTTGCCCATTTCCTCGGCCGCTGCCTCTTTGGCTTTATCCAGCGACTGATTCACGGCGGCAACCAACAGATCTTCCAGCATCTCTCGATCGCCCGAATCGAGCAGTGATTGCTCGACCTGGATGGTCTGAACCTTCTGATCGGCAGTCGCCTGAACTTTGACCATCCCTCCGCCAGCCGATCCCTCGACGCGGATCTTACAGAGATTGTCCCGCATGTCGCCCATTCGCTCCTGCATCTGTTGCGCCTGTCGCATCATTTCAGGAGCCTGCTTGAGGAGCGACGCCATATTGCCCAGATTTCCGAACATATTGATTTATTCCTTCCAGAGCCTCATCACTGCCATTGAAATAAGCGACCGTGTTGAAAACGGGACCGACCCATTTTCTTCAACTCCGGTTACCTCGACGTTGAATTTCCATCAACTTTAACGACTGTCGCCTCGAAAACGGCGACGGCCTGCTGCACAAATGGATCATCGATCACATCGGTGTTGGAAGCCGGCTTTTCTTCGATCTTTTCCGGCGATTCCGGCTCTTCTTCTGGTAGATTTTCGCTAATTTGACAGACAATCTGCGGAGTCTGGCCGGTCAGTTGAGAGATAATTTCGCTCAATCGACCACTGACTTCCGGTCGCTCGCAGAACTGTCTGCTGAAACTATAGCTCGCGGGGAACATTAAATCCAGATGATTTGGCCCAGAAATTGCTACCCCGGATGTCGCCTGAACGTGAGTCCGAATCGCATCACTAGCAATATTCAGCACTTGCGCCCACAACTGCGACTCATTCCCTGCCCGAAATTCTATTGTGGGCGGCGTTTTTTCCGACTTGGAACTCGGTTCGACGGCTGCTGGGGAGTCATCTCTCGTTTTTTTTTGAGCAGCAGATGGTGCTGAAGCAGCCTCGGTTTTCACCCGCTTGGTCGCCTGTGCGGCTCCTGCCGATGGGTCTGCTGATCGCCCGGAACCCGGTCCGCTGGAATTGGGGCCGAGACTATTTCCGGACCGCAATTCCTCAATCGCCGCTCGAAGATCGTCCAGTTCAGAGAGCATGGCGATGCGAACGAGCCCCAATTCGGCCAACGCCCGGGAATGGCTCGCGCGAAACATTCGCGATTTCGTCTCAGCCAGAATCTGCAGTGCGGCCAAAATGGTCGCCAGCCCCCATGCTTTCGCCTGCCGTTCGAGGTTTGGGCGGCTTTCGTCGGCGACTCCCATTAACGTGACGCTGTTGGCCTCCGAGGCGATGATCATCAGATCGCGAACGAAGTGAATCAACTGGTTGATCAACTCGTCCAGTTGCACCCCTTCCACCAACGCCGCATCCAATTCGGTGAGCAACGAATCGCGGCGGCGTTCAATCAACGCATCGACGAGCGAAACCAGCCTTTCGTCCGCGGCCGTCCCGAACAATCGATGCACGTCGGCCGCGGTGATTTTTTCGCCGCCGAAAGCAAACAGTTGATCGAGCAGCGATTGGCTGTCGCGCATGGAACCCGCTGCCCGGCGGGCAACAAGTTCCAAAGCAGCCGGTTCGATATCGATTTGTTCGGCCTCAGCAATCTGACTGAGCCGCCCCACAATGTTCGCCGTGGCAATTGTGGTTAAATCAAACCGCTGGCAGCGCGAAAGGATTGTCTCGGGAACTTTGTTCGGTTCGGTTGTGCAGAAGACGAACTTGACGTTGGGCGGCGGCTCTTCAAGCGTCTTCAACAACGCATTGAAGGCTTCCTTCGTCAGCATGTGAACTTCGTCGATTATGTACAGTTTGTACTGCGAGCGCATCGACTTGATGTTCACGTTCGAGCGGAGCGTGCGAATGTCGTCGATGCCGCGATTCGAGGCACCGTCGATCTCCATCACGTCCATATCTGTCCCGGCGGCTATTGCCTGGCAGATTTCACATTCGTGACAGGGGACGGCATCTTCGGCATTTGGACAGTTGAGTGCCTTGCCGAGAATCCGCGCCATCGATGTCTTGCCAACGCCGCGAGCACCGGTGAATAAATACGCGTGTGCGACACGGCCGGAACGGATGGCGTTCTGAAGGGCCTGCGCGACGTGCTGCTGTCCCACGACATCGGCGAAAGTCTGCGGACGAAATCGCCTCGCCAGCACGGTGTAGTGTCCGGAGTCAGCCGACATGCTTTTCTCGCATTCGATTTGTGACGAATTTACGGCTGTGACCAACCATTGCCCCGGATCATCAGAGCCTGAAGCGCAAGCGAAGGGTGATTCCAGAAACCTCCTTCGCTTGCGCTTCAGGCTCCTATCGGCGATCTTTTGCGTCGCATCGGACTTAAATCCACCAACGCAGGGGTTTGCGACTCAAGTAGCCCGATTCACATCGCGCAGCGAAACGCGGAGACCGCAACGCTATCTCCGCATGCACCTGAGGGTTAGCAGTTAGGGCTGCTTCGGTTAGGATCTGACCCGGTTCCCACGTCCTCACCACAATTGGAGATAGCGTTTCGCCCTCCGCTTTCACGTGCATTATCGGGGCGAACCGGCGGACGTCAAGTGAGTGGAACCGGAATGAAATCAGACAGCCGATTTATCGGGTCGAATAGCAACGGAAAGTACTGCCCGCCCAACGGTTGACCGGCCGGAATCGCAGCCGTTCCCTCCAGCAGCGGTTCGTCGGAATCCGAGCAGACGCCGTCTCTTACGACGTTGAGTACGGTCGCCCTGCGGGGACGATCGGTCCGATTTTCAAACGAGCCGTGAATCATCAGCGGATGGTGAAACGAACATTCGCCCGCCTTGAGTTCAATGGGAATTGGCTGCTGAAACGTTTCCCACTGATCGTCGGTGAGCGTCTGGTGGATCGCTTCCATGTCTCCGGCCAGCCCGGTAATTGGGAGCAAATCCCAGCGGTGGCTGCCCGGCACGTAATGCATGCAGCCATTCGCCGCATCGCTGTCATCCAGGCCAATCCAACAGGTCAGGTGGGCCATCGGAAGCGTTCGCGTCCAGTAGGAATAATCCTGATGCCAGGCCACGACTCCGCCGTGATGTGCCGGCTTGCAAAAGAGTTGATCGTGCCAGAACCGCACCGCGCCGCCCAGCAACTGACTGGCGGGAACCGTAAACGCCGGATTCCAAAGCAGATCGTGAAACCCCGGCCTAAGCCGCCATGCTCCCAATGCATGGAACAGAACATTGTCGGGGTCTTGCGATTCGTTGGTGTGATACTCGTACCACAGATCGCTTCCCGCATGATTCGGATTCGCGAATCCCGCCAACTCGTCCCGCAACGCGGCGACCTGTTGATCACTCAGAACGCGAACACCGTGCAGGTACCCATGCTCGTGATAAAAACTCACCTGCTCGGCGCTCAGCCGAAACGATTCGCAGTCTTCCGTCGATGGCGAGCAGCGAAACAAATCGCCAACCGGTTTGTGATCCGTGGCAAGATCGGTCGGGGGCATGTGCATTTTTGAATTCGGCAGACCGACCTTACACATTCCCGGGCTTTGGGAATCAGGCATTGAAAACTGAAATACGCAACGACGCGCTACTTCGGTGGCTTGCGACCAGCGGCCTTGCGCAAGAGGCTCTGTGTGTACGCGTCGTACGCTTCACGGAATTCGGCCGGCACGGGTTTACGCCGTGGGGCAACGCCGCCGGAAGATCGATCGCGGTCGGAACGTCCCTGACGGAGTTTGTAACCTTTCAAGAATTCTTGAATCTGTTGTTTCTGAGCTTCCGTCTTCGGCGTCTCGTCGGCACCCGGCTGCTTGACCGTGCGCTTCATTCGTTCCAGATATCTGCGCAGGTCGTCCTTGGTCCAGCCGAATTCATCGAGCAACTTCTGATCGGTCTTGCCGTCGTCGAGTTCATCCTGCAGTCGCTTCAACACCAAATTGGCCGCCTTGCGGTTGTATTCGAGGTTGGCCTTTTCTTCTTCGGCTATGTCGCCTGAATTCTCGCCGGATTTTCCCGACGGACCTTGTTTCGCGTCGCCTCGGGCTTTGCCGCCGCCGCCTTTGGAATCGCTACCAGGCTTGGCGGCACCACCACCTTTACCGGGTTTGGCCTCGCCCGGCTTTCCTTCACCCGCTTTTCCGTCGCCACTCTCTTTGCCTGGTTTTCCGGAGTCGTCACCCGGTTTGCCTTCGCCCGACTTGCCCTTGCCGTCGGTCTTTTTCTTCCCTTCGCCGCGTTCCTCGCCCGGTTTTCCCGACTTGGACAGATCGGCCTGCTCTTCCATACCCGGCTTCTTCGTTGAATCACCGGGCCCAGGTTTGTTGCCGCCCTTTTTACCCTGATCGCTCGGTTTGCCGCTGCCCTCTTCGCCGCCGTCTTTTGGTTTTTCTGAAGACTGCCCTTTATCCCGCCCCTTGCCTATCAACTCTTCATTATCCGTTTTGGTCTGCTCATCCTGTTTCGCGGCTGGGCGATTGGGATCAGTTTCTTTCGGCTTGGTCGGCCGTGTATCGGGGTCACCGTCTTTCGGTTTCTGTTCACCCTTTTTTGTCTTGGGAGCAGGTTTGGCTTTGTCCGGATTCTTGCTGCCGGTGCCTTTTCCCTCTTCTCGCTTGGGATCTCCCTTTGGCTCGTCTTTGCTCGGTCGCGTTGCCGGCTTTTCGCCCGGCTTGCGGTCGAGTTTGTTCTTTGCCTTTGTGGGGTTGGCGTCCGGGTCGTTATCGGCGGATGCAGGGCCTTTTTCGTCGCCGCCGGCCTTCTTGCGTTGGGCATCTTTCGAATCGTCGGCCGGCTTTTCGGTTCCGTCGAGCGGCTTTTCTGTCTTGTTGGCATTGTCCGGTCCGGGCTTCGTCTTCTCGTTGCCGTCGCCCGGCTGATTCTTCTTGGGGGAATCGTCATCCGCCGCGGAGGGCTTGCCCTTTGAATCTCCTTTGTCGTCTCCACCCTTCTTGTCGTCTCCACCACCCTCGCTGCCGGAATCGCTCGGTTTCTTGCCCTCTTTCGGTACCTTACCGTCTTCGGGCTTTTTGCCATCGCCGGTTTTCTCTGCGCCGTCGGGTTGCTTTCCTTCACCCGGCTTCTGCTCATCTTTCGGCTGGTCGCCGGGCTTCGGGTTTTCGCCCTTCTTGCCTTCGCCTTCCTGGTCTTTCATCGGCGATTTGTCGTCGGGCCGTTCTTCGCCCGGCTTGTTCGGATCGGGTTGCTTCCCGTTTTCGTCCGGCTTCTTATTGCCGTTCTTGTCCTGCTGTTTGTTCTTGTCGTTGCTCTTCTGCTCTTCTTCTTGCTTTTTGCGTTGCTGTTCGAGCAATCGGCGCAGTGCTTCGGAATCGTCGTCGCCTTCGGTATCGAGCGGTCGCTGCTCATTCCTGTTCTCGCCCGGTTCGTCTGGCGGGTTCTTGTTTCCTGCATCTTTCGGCTTGGTTCCGGCGTCTCCCGATTTTTTGCCGTCAGGAGTATCCTTCGGCTTTCCTTCGTCGGGCTTGGGTTCGTTGCCGCCGTCCTTTGGGTCCTGGCCTTCTTCAGCCGCATTCTCCTGTTTGTTTTCGTCGCTGGCGTCCTGCGG
>Ga0302133_10000420_pt1 | contig 26830 bp, 47 predicted proteins | sample CB9_331_MG_FD_203121 | JGI IMG/M metagenome (GOLD analysis project Ga0302133, IMG submission 203121) | Marine microbial communities from Western Arctic Ocean, Canada - CB9_33.1 | ecosystem: Environmental > Aquatic > Marine > Oceanic | place: Canada: Western Arctic Ocean | collected 2017-09-19 | reverse complement strand
TCGCCGTAGCCATACGGGACACGCGGCGCGTATCCGCTTCCGAAACCGGGATCAACTGTCAGTTGTCCCGGCGTGTTGACAATCCGCTCCCCCGCCTCCGCGTCCAGCCGTGCCGCCGCCGCTTCGTCGAGGAGGAGGTTCGCGGGCCAGCGACCCGCCTCTGACCCCCCCTCAATACGTCCAGCGTGCCCCCAGATGCCGACTTCGCCAGTATCGCGCCGGGTGCTCTCACTCCCAATCCGCGACCCGTCGATGTTGAGCGCCCCCGTCCCGTGCGCTTGCACGTTCTGGGCGACGGTGCCCGTTAGGGGCTTGCGGGCGAGGATGATTATTTCCCATGCGGGCTTCAGCGCCGTGCCGAATCCGTCCCACTGGCGCGCGGCGTCAGTCGCGGGCTCGGTGATGTCCCAGCGTTCCGCGTACCCGGCGTCCCCGAGGTTCGCGAGGTGTATCTGATTCGTGGACTCCCCCACCTTCTCCCGCTTCGCCCAGTTCTCCCCCGGCTGCCCCTTGCGCCCGTTGAGCGTCCAGATCAGATCCGCGATCTCGGGCGGCACGTCCGGGTCGCCCAGGACGGCGAGGAGCGTCGGTATCTGATCGAGGGTCGGAACGGCGGGCTGCGCTCCTATCGTGAGCGCTGTCCAGTGCCCGATCTGCCCGCTACCCTCATTGAACCCGAACGCCCCTAACGCCGTGCGATAGCTCACGCCCGCCGCCTTGAACGCCGCATTGATCCAGCGCGTCACCCTGAGGATCTGTTCGCGGTCGTAGCGTGCCCGGTCGATCGCCTTCCCCACGTCGAGCGACTTCGGGAAGCCCGACCCGTAGAGCCACATCAGGCAATCGCGGATCTCCCACCCGGCATCCTCGATCGCGACGGCGAGCCGGTGATAGGTCCGCGTCCCGCCGAAGGCGAGCAGGTGCGCGCCCGGCTTCGCAACGCGGAGCGCCTCCGCCCACGTCGCCGGGTTGAACGCAACGCCGGCGCTGTCCCACCCCTTGCCCATGAATCCGAGCTCATAGGGCGGGTCGCAGACGATCGCGTCGATGCTGGCGTCGGCGAGGGGGATGTCGCGGGCGTCGGCCTGGAGGATGCGCATCACTCCTCCAGTTGCAGCAGCGGCGTTCCCAGGTCGAGGCGGAAGATGAGCGGGGTCGTGTCGATGCCGACGACGCTGGGCTTGGGCGGCAGCCAGTCCGGGCGCTTGCGGCCGAGGATGCGGAGGGCGGCGGCGAGCTGCGAGGGGGCGCCGCCGGCGCGGGCCATGCGCGTCACCTCGGCCTCGATGCTGTCGAGGTATTCCTCGAAGGCCTCCTCCTGGCGGTCGCGGAAGGCGGCGTGGTCCTGATGGGCGTGAATGTACGTGGAGCGGGGGACGCCGGCGGCGCGGCAGGCGGCGGTGATATTGCCGCCGGCGGCATAGGCGGCCATCCAGGCGGCCTGCCATCGGACGACGGGGGCGTCCGTCTGGGCGCGGCCCTTGCGGGGCGGGACGCGCTTCGTGCGGTTCTTCGCGGGGGTCTTCTTCGCGGGAGTCGTCATTTATCCGTCGTGTCCGTCCCAGACGCACTCAGGCGGCGCTGAGCGCGTTTTCCGCACCCCCTCGTCAAAACATACGACGCGCTCATAGTTCGAGCACGGCGCGCGCCTCCGGGGGGTCGATGCCGGCGTGGCTGCTCACGCTCGCCAACAGATCATCGATCCCGTCGCGGTCCGTGATGTCTTGTAGCAGCGTGGTCAGCGCGATCGTGTCCATCTCCGCCATCGCTGCCAGGGGGTCCAGGGACGCCAGCACGATCGCCTCGTCCTCCTCCGCCAGGTCGACATCGGTGACGGGGATGGTCGTCACGCCCTGCGCCAGCGCCAGCTCGACGCGCAGGTGGCCGTCCACGAGGCGCTGGGTGCGGACGTTGTAGATCACCGTCTGGACGACGCCGACGCGCTCCAGGGCGGCGCTGAGGGCCTCCTGTTGGCGTTTGGGGTGGCGTCGCCAATTCGATCCGTTGGGCGCGAGGGTTGCGGGGTCGGCCTCGCGGTGGCCGGTGATGCGGTTCTGCCAGATAGGCGCGGGTAGCGTTTGCGACATCGTCGATGGTCTCCGTAGGGGTCAGTCTAGCCCCTAGGGGAGACAGCGACGCCGCCCCCGAAAGAGCGGCGCTGCCGTGCCGACACTGGCCTCACAGCCAAGGGAAGGCTAACAGGGGTACGCGGGTTCACAATTTGAGGCCGCTGCGTCCGGGGCGGCGGTGCCGGCGCTTGCCGTCGGCATGGTAGGGGCCGATCTCCGTTTCGGCCTCGGCGCGGGTGACGGTGGGGCCGCTGTAGACGACGTGGCCGCAGGTCAGGCAGGCGCGGTCCGTGCCGTCATCGCCGTCGCGCAGCATCGTCGCGCCCTGGCAGCGAGGGCAGGTCATCAGCGCCCCCCCATGCACTCGTCGAGCGCTTCCTTCAGGGACTCGATCTGTCGATTCTTGGCGGCGAGCTGGCCGTTGAGGGTCCGGCTGAAGTGGTCCCGGCAGAGGGGGTGGAGGTCGGGGGCGATGTCATGCTGCGCGAGGACGAACGTGGGGTCCGCGCAGGCGACGCAGGGCCGCGTGTTCTTCATTCCGTCACCTCTACGCGTACTTGCCCGTTCTTGTTGACCACCCAGGCCTGCCAATGCCCCCAACCGCCATTCTCGTAGAGGAAGCGCGCCGCCAGCAGGCAGTCGCGCACGTCGAAGAGCTGGAAGTCGGCGAAGAGCAGGGGGAAGTCGTGGTAGACCGCCGTGTCCACGTCGAAATAGAGGGCGCTGATTTGTGCGGCACAAACCTCATCGCCAGGCCCCACGGCCAACATATCGACGAGCCCCGGCGGGCCGCCGACCCCTTGATCGTCCACAATCTCGGACGGGGCCTCGTATCGAGCGATGCGCCAGAGTTGCTCTAACTCCTCCGGCTGCCAGCCCACAGAGAGCGCCACCGCGTCCCACGCCTCGCGCTGCCAGTAGCGGTTCGCCACGATGGCCGGCGGGAGCGTCGCGAAGATGGGGCTCCACTTGTTGACGAAGGTGTGGATCAGGCGGTCGCGCCGGTACTCCGCCGCCACGGCGGTCGCGAACGCCACGAACGCCTCGCTGTCCTGCGCGGGGTAGGCGGCGAAGCGCGCATCCAGCAGGTCGCGAATGGTGGGCGAGGGGACTGCTTCCCGGATCGTCTCGGCAGGAGTCACGTCCGGCAATTCCGCCTCGCCCACCTCCGTCACATTACTCCCGGTGCTGGGTGCAGAGTCGGCGGGTACATGGGTCACCTCCTCTCGGGGCTCCACCACCACCGGGGCGGGGGCCTCCTCCGGCGGCGACACGGGCGTTGTCAGCGGCGTCGCCAGCGTCAGCGTGGACGGGGGCAGGGAGATGGTCACGGGGGCGGGCGCAGCAACGGTCGCGGCGGGAAGCGTCCGCGTCGCGAGGAAACGCATCCCGTCGCGGACCTCGCCGACGGTGGGGATGTCATCCGTCAGCGCGCCGCCGATGGTCATGAACATCCACAGACCAAAGATGGTCCCGATGATATTGAAGGGGAACCGCCAGATCGGAGGCTGCCCAGACGGACGCTTGTGCGGGGCGCGGCTCATCCGATCACCCTTCGGCCCGCCCGTGGCCCAGAGTGACCCCTTCATGGCAGCCGCCAGACCATGATCGGCAACAGGAGGAGCGCGCACCCCAGCACCGCCCCCATCATCACGGCGGGCGCAACCGGCACAACGAACACGCCCGCCAGGGCCGCGCCGAGGAAGGCCCCGGACCAGCCGATGAGCAGCACGGACTCGATCACGTATTTCATGGCAGCCGCCTCCCCGCCGTGCCGTCGCAGATGACGACGCCCGCCAGGATGTCGAACTGCGCGCCCGCCTCGACATCCGCACGGATGCAGGGATTCTGCCCGGTGTCCTTCATCGACAGCCCTGCGAAGAAGGCCATCGCGCCGATGAAGATCGCCCCGCTGAAGTACGCGAGCGCCATCACCCGCAACCGCAGATCACCCGAAAACACGCGCGGCAGGTGCAGCGAAAGACATTCGTCTGCCGCCGGGCCTTCGGCACTGCGTTACGGGGCACGCCGCAGGCCGTGGCATTGGCCGAGGGCGCGCAATAGTGGATGGGGGTCGCGCCACCGTCGGGGTGCGGGGAGCGTCGTCGCCAGGGCAGGAAGTTCATGTCGTGGTCTCCGGTCGTTGATTGAGGATCAGGCTGTCAGGCATCGGGGGCCTCCCAGACTTCGCAGGCGCGGCCGCTGCACCCCGGACGCGTATCGCCGCGCCGGCGGGCGACGCCGGCCTTCTCGCAGTCGGGCAGGCGGCGCCCGACCTCGTGCTCGCCGAACGGCAGGCGCGCGGCCAGCTCGTCCTTCGTGCCGCCGTCGGGGAGCGTCCGCAGCACCCGCGCGATCTGCGCGACGTGATGCTTCGCGGTCGACGCAATACTGCGGGCGGCCGCGTGGCTCGTCTCCGGGTCGGTGGCGCGGGCGTGGGTGTGGGGGTCGAGGTCGTCAAACAGCGGGAGCTGGTCGGCCATCGTCGTCTCCTCTCATTTCCGGTACGCGCAGGTTATCCCATCCGTCAAGGCGGGCGTAGAGATCGCGCAGGATGGGCTCGGCGACCTGCGGGACCAGGGCGTTGCCTAATCCTCTAAGGCGGTCCACCCGCCGGGGAACCCCATCAGCCACTCGACCCACGTCGGGTTCAACTGCCCAGGGGTTAGCCGCACGCTCCGCCGCCAGGCTGTCGCCGCCGATGCCTGAGAACAGGGAGAGGTAGCGCAGCCGCGTCATCGCACGACCCGCAGGGTGCGCTGCGCCCAGAGGGCCGCCGCGATGCGCTCGCCGTGCGCCGTGAGGGTCCAGGACTCCAGGGGGCGGCCGTCGACCTCGACGCGGCAGGGCGTAATGCAACCGCGCCGGACGAGGCCCATCGCGACGGGCTCCCCGTGCGGGTAGAGGCTCCCGTGCCCGTAGCCCAACCGCTCGGGCGTCTCGATGCTCATGTAGCAGAGCGCCGCTTCCATGTATTTCGTGAGGGGCGAGTCGTGCGTGATCGTCACCATGCACTCTCCGGGATGTTCTCCGGGCCGCGATTGATCAGGTGGTCGAACTCCGACGCTGAACGCCAAGATGTTCTTAAGTCTGATCTGATCTCTGATCCGGATCTGGAACGGGTGCCTGTTTTGTCCCCATGGTCGGGTCCGTTTTGTCCCCGTGATGGGTCCGTTTTGTCCCCATCCATGGGTCCGTTTTGTCCCCATGGTGCGCCGTAGTGCAGGCGGTAGTGGTGGACGGTGTGGGCGCGCTCCGGAGTGAAGGCGATGATGTCGATCGCGCCGGCGCCGGCGAGTTCGCGAAGGAGGCGGCGGATGCGCCGCGTCGAGGTATGTCGCTTCTTGGCAAGCTCCGCCTGGGGGCAGTGCGTGGCGAGGCCCGATCGGAAGTCGATGTATTGACAGGCGAGAAGCGCATAGAGCGCCACCGCCCCGTCGCTCACCGCCGCCTCCGTGAGCCAACGCGGGACGCGGGCGAACTGGTCCGGGGTGTCGTAGCCGGCGCGGGCGTCGTGGATGGAGATGGGATCAGCGACCATCGATGCGTCCTTTCGTGCGGACGCAGACGGCAGCGTTTGCTACCCTATCCAACGTCCAAGCTAGCGCTAGTTTAGCGCGCAGCCCGCCCTCACGGAACCCGTGGGGGCGTTGCTGTCTCCGCCGCCGTCCTCGCGCTTCGTCCTCCCATCCGTTACGCTACGCGTAGGAAAGAGAGGACGACCCCATGACCGACCCCCGCATCCGCGTCCCCGGCACGCGCAACCTGATCAAGCTCCGCCGCCCCGGCCGGCGCCATATCGCTGCGTGGATTCTGCGCCCGCGCGAGGTCCGGGCGGTGCGCCGTGCGTAGCCTCCGCTGGCTCGCCCACGCCCTCGCGATCGGCTGCCGGGAATGCGAGCACTGCGTCAACGGCGCAGTGCTTCGCCGCATCGACGTCACCGCCATCGTTCCCTGGTCTGAGCTGCGCCCCTGCCCCCTCTGCCGGGGCTCCGGCTGCGGCACCCACCCGAGAGGAGCCCCATGACCGCCTTCACCGACCGCGAAGTCCTCGCCCTCGACGGCGTCGTCGACGGCCTCAGCGTCGCCGAGATTGCCGCCGGCGAGGGCGTGACTGCTCGCGCCGTCGACTTCTGGCTGTCGAGCGCGCGCAGGAAGCTCGGCGCGCGCAACCGCTACCAGGCCGGCGCGCTCTGGGCCGCGATGGGGTCGCGCGCACGCTACGGATCGCGTAAACTAGGCAAACGGAAAGAGAGGACGACATGACGACCGACGATCCGCGCCTCCCCTGCGGACACCCCGACTACCGGACCTCCGGCGGACGACGCGCCTCCGAGCTGGACTACGTCTGCCCGTGCGCGGCGGGCTACCACTACATCCCCGGTGATCCCGGTCGGTGGGAGTGGGTGGTCTCCGTGGAGCACCCGACCGGCGCCCCGCCCCTGCCCAGCGCAGACGACTACGGGCGGGAGGTGCATGGTGGCTGAGAACACCGCCTACGACACCGCCGACTTCTGCCCGAAGGCCCCATTTGCAGGCGAGTCCGAGTGGGGGGACCGAGAGCCCGCCCGACAACCCCACGACCCCCAGGTGATGCGTCGCGACATGGGGGACGTGGAGGGCGGCGCCGAGGCCTGGGTCCGCGTCTGCCGCTGGTGCGGGCGTGTCTGGTACTACGTGGAGGTGCAGTCGTGACGGAGACACTGTCCCCCGCCGCCATCGACGAGACGGTCGCCGTCCTCCTGGAAACGGTCGCCGCCATCCAGAACCTCGAAGACGTGCGCCAACGCCTCCTCCTGGAGCTGGCGGATGCCGCCGACAACTGGGAGCAGTCGCTCCTCACCGACCAATACGAGGTCGTGCGCACCACGAAGCCTGGCCCCTCGGTGCTCAACCCGGAGGCGATCGTCTTCGCCCAGGACGCGGGCCTGCTCAACGAGCAGGAGATGGAGGCGGTCTACCCGCTGCCCGAGCGTCCCCCGCAGCCGCCCCGCAAGGTGTCCTTGAAGGCGTGGAACAAGCTGCTCAAGGCGCGCCCCCAACTGCAAACTATCGATGAGCGCCACCGCCAGTCCGGGCATCGCCCCGGCCCGGTGGTCGTGCGTAGCCGGACGACCGGCGCGGATTTAGGAGTGGTCTCATGACCGACGAACCGACGATCTGGCAACGACTCGCCGCCCCCTTCCCCCCCGATGTGGTGAAGCGCCGCCCGGGGGCGAAGGCGCGCGACGGCAACAGCGCGATGGTCCTGCACTACATCGATGCGCGCGACGTGCAGCACCGCCTCGACGACGTGATGGGGGCGGAGAACTGGAGCGACAGCTACACCGTCCTCGCCGACAACGCGGTCCAGTGCCACCTCGCCCTCGCCGTCTTCGAGCTCGACGCCCCGAAGCAGTGGATCGTAAAGTCTGATGTCGGCTATCCCAACAGCGCCGGCGACCCGGAGCCGCTGAAGGGGGCGTTTAGCGACGCCCTGAAGCGCGCAGGGGTGCGCTGGGGAATTGGCCGGTCGCTCTACGGGATGCCCCAGGAGTGGCTGCCGATCGACGCCAACGGGCGCTTCCTTGACGCGGACGCTCCCGCCCCAGCCGCCGCACCCCCCCAGCGGCCCCCTGCGCCCACTCAGCGCCCGCAAGCCGCGCAGCGGGGCGACGAGCCCCCGCCCCCGGACGACGCCGCCTTCGGGGACGTGCCGGCGCGCGATGTCACGGCGGACGTGTCCGGCCCCACGAACAAGTGGGGCGACGCCATCGGTAACACCACCTGCCCCCAGCACGGCAGCGCGATGGTCAAGATCTCGAAGCGCGACGGGGGCGGCTACTTCGACCGTCAGAAGAACCCCATCGGCCACTGCTTCGTCGAAGTGAACGCGACCGCGGAGAATGTCTGGGACAAGCTCTGCTGGGGCGACCTGCCCCTCATCCCCGCCGGCGGGATCGCCCTCGACACCGACGACGGATTGCCCTTCGAGTAGCCAGGAAAGCGAGACCGGAACATGCCCAAGACCTGCGCTGCCTGCGGGCAGACCATCCTCATGTCATTCACCATCGCGGAGATGATCGAACGCGACCAAGGCCAGCATCCCCGCCCGCCAGCGGTCCCTGTCCAACAGGCGATGGACTGCGCGCCAGGAACGGCGGTGCTGATCGGCGTGATGCCGTTCGGGAAGTCGCGGGCCATCGCGAGCGCGATCAGTCGCCGGCGAACGCGATTTGGCCCCCCCGACATCTTCGCCAGCGTCCAGCGCCTCGACCGCCACCGCGCCGAGGTCTTCGTGGGGCGGCGTGCCCCGCGCGACACCACCCGCATCACCCCCCGCGTCGCCCGCGCGATGCTCCAGGCTACGGAGGCCCAGTCATGATTACCGTCACCCGCGAAACCATTTCGCCGGCCAAGTCCGAGAAGTATCTCGCCACGCGCGGCCGCCAACTGCACCTCATCGAGGCCCGCGTCGTCCGCCTCGCTGACGCCATCCGGCGCGGCGAGTGGGAGGAGAACGGCGAGAGCATCATCTTCAACGTCGCCGGCGAGTTGGTCGATGGACAGCACCGCCTTGAGGCCTGCGTCCGTGCCAACCGTCCCATCAAGAGCGTCGTCGTGCGCGGCGTCAGCGAATACGCGTTCGACACCCTCGACGGCGGGCGGTCGCGCTCCCTGCGGCATGTGCTGGAGATTGAGAAGGAGACCGCGCCGGCCGACCTCGCCCGGACGATCTCGCTGCTCTGGCGCTGGTACGTGACGCGGCCTGAAGACCACATCGATGCGGGGCGTCGCTCGATGCGGACGATCCCTGCCGCCCAGCGGCCCACCGATCGCCAGCTCGCCCAGTTCTTCCGCTCCGGGCACCAAGGCCTGCGGGACTGCCTCCTCTGGGGGGCGCGACTGCACGGCCAACTCGGCGGCGCCCGCACCATCTGGGCCGTCGCGTACTACGTCATCAGCGCGGTGGACGAGGCCGACGCCGCCGACTTCTTCGAGAAGCTCTGGCGGGGCACGGGCTTGAGCGAGGGCGACCCCATCCTCGCCCTGCGCGCCCGCATGATCTCCGAGCGCACCTCCGACCATCGCCTCAGCGACTACGAGCTAATCGCGATCACCGCGAAGTCGTGGAACGCGTTCCGGGCGGGCGAGAACGTCTATAGCGCGCGCTGGCGCACGGGCGGGGCGAGGCCGGAGAAGTTCCCGGTGCTGCGATGACCGACTTCATCACCATCACCGCCCGCTGCCGCCTCTGCGACCGCCCGCTGACGTGGCCCCTGGCCGACTACGCGAACATCGACGGGCAGCCGGTCCACCGCTCCTGCCAGACCGCCCTGGAGGCCGACACCACGCAGCAGATCCACGCGTACAACGTGCGCGCCCGCCGCGCGGCCGTGGAGGGGTGGGCGCCATGACGAAGGCGACTCTGGAATTCCACGGCCACGTCGCGATCACCATCGAGAACGGGACGGTGCATATCGAGATTGAGTCCACCCAGGGTATGCCCATGCAGCCCGCTCTCCCGGTCCCGGTCTTGTTCGATGCCGTCGAGCGCGTCACGACGCGCACCCGCCTGGTGCTCTGCGGGAAGCGGAGCACGCGGGACGCGGTCGATGCGCGTCAGCTCTTCACCGTCTTCGCCGTCGACGTGCTGGGCTGGACGCATACGAAGACGGCGCGCGCCCTGGACCGCGATCACTCCTCGATCGGTCACCTCCTCCACCACCGGCCCCGACCCGAGGGGTGGGATCGCGACTGGGCGCGGCTTCAGACCGAATACACGCGGGAATCCCTCACCAGCGTCGTGCCGCCCACGGTGAACGGCGCCGCCGATGCCTGACCTCATCCCCGACGCGGATTGGGACTGGGCACGCCGCCGGCACGGACGCGCGACCGATAACCGTATGGACGCCGTGGACACCGCCAAGCTGCTCGCCTCCCATCGCGCGCAGGCGGAGCGCATTGAAGCGTTAACGCTGGCGATGGACGACGCGATCGGCCAGGTGAACGACGCGGCCTCTCGGGGGTGGATCGTGCAGATCCTCACTGCCGCCCTCCGTGGTGAGACTCTCCCATGACCGCCATCACCTTCTTCGTCCCCGGCTCTCCACGCCCGCAAGGATCCAAGCGCGCCTTCACGAACCCCAAGACCGGCGGGGTCATCCTCACGGAAAGCGCCGGCGCCCCCCTCAAAGACTGGCGCACGTCCGTAGCCGTCGTGGCGCAGTCCCACTTCGACACGCCCCGCACGGACCCCGTGGTCGTCTCGATTCGCTTCGTGCTGCGCCGACCCAAGACCCTCCCCAAGCGCGTCCAGCACCACGTCAAGCGCCCCGACATCGACAAGCTGGCGCGGGCCGTGCTCGACGCGCTGACGGGCACGGCGATCCACGACGACTCGCAGGTCTACTGCTTGGATCTCACGAAAGCGTACGGGGCGACGACCGGGGCGCACATCTCCATCGGGTGGGACGAAGAGACGACATGAGCCCCACCGACGCCGACGGGGTTCCCTGCTTTGCTGGTGTCCAATGCGCTGCGTCGGTTTACACCTGGAATGAGACGGACACCGTCTGGTGGTGGCAGCACGGGGAGAACCCCGAGCATCGACTCCGCAGCGACGACGACGGACACCCTGATGTCCTTGAGTGGTTGAGGCGAGTGCATGAACGCCATGGCATCTCGTGATACGATCCGCGCGGCTGGGGGTGGCGACCGCCGTCGTCTAACTCTCTTTCCGGTCTGTGTGCCTTCTGCGGAACCTCCCCCAGCCAATCTTCCTGTGACGCCATGACCCCCTACTACGACCGCGACGGGATCACGATCTACCACGGGGATGTGCTGGACGTACTCGCAGGTAAGCTTCCCGAAGTCGCGGCGGCGATCGTCATGGACCCCCCGTATGCAACCGGAACGCGCGAGACGACGAAGGCCGTTCATGGCCCAATGGTTCGCGGTGAGCGCTTCAAGACCGCCATCGAGAACGACCAGATGACGACGCCAGGCTTCGTCTGGTTCATGCGCGAGGTGATGCGAGCCGCGATGCCGAACCTCCGCGATGGCGGCAGCGTGCTCTCCTTCATCGACTGGAGGCAGTGGCCGAACCTCATTGGCGCGTTCGAGAGCTGCAATCTTCGCATCCACAATATGGTCGTGTGGGATAAAACGTCGTTCGGTATGGGCGCTGGCTTCCGCCTGCAACACGAACTCATCATGCATGCGTCGAAGGGTCAGCCCACGATGGGGTCGCATGCAATCGGAAACATTATCGCGTGCCCGCGCGACACGACTACTGACCACCCGAGCCCGAAGCCCGTAGGGCTGATCGAGCGCCTGATTGAGGCCGTGACTGAGCCGGGCGGCGTCGTGCTCGATCCATTCATGGGGGCCGGTCCGACCCTGCGCGCGGCAAAGAATCTCGGGCGGCGCGCCATCGGGATCGAGATCGAGGAGCGCTACTGCGAGATTGCCGCCAAGCGTCTTTCCCAGGAAGTGCTCCTGTAAGCCTCCCCCGCCACGTACCCCCGCTATTGCGCATAAACGCCCTCAGCGCCCGCACAGGGCCTTGTAGCGGCATCGGACGCAACAACGCCTCCCATGTGGAGGAGGCGTTGGAGGCGAGGCCCGTGGCGCTTACCCGGGCTTCAGGGGAGCCGCCCCTACCCGCCTGCGGAGCCTAGCACCGTCGCCCTAGTCCCAGACGGCGGGGCCGGTGCGGCGGAACGACTTCCATGGGTGGTGATGCTGTAGCTGCGTCTCCGGCGGGGGGTCGGGCTCCGGCTCGACGATGGGCGGCGGCGTCACCGTGAGTTCGAACCGTCGCTCCGTCACGTCCTGGAGGAGCGCCGCGAAGTCGAGGCCGGCACCGGGGTCGCGGCGGTTCTTCGCCAGTTCGCTGTGTCCAACAACGTGCGCGCGGTCGGCGATGTACTGACCCGCGATGGACCGACGCGCGATGAGTTCCACCAGCGTGTCCCACTGGGGGCCACCCACGACGAGCGTCCGGCCGAGCGTGGCGGCGCGGCCCTCAATCTCCACCCCCTCGGCGTAGCGGTTATATTTGCCATCGGGCGCCCAGACGGGGCGCGGCAATTGCACGTTGGCCCCGTGCGCCCCCTGGCCCCAGGCGAAGTCCGTGAGCCGAACGTACTGCCAGAGGTCGCCGTCCGTCGTGATCCCCCAGCTCGTCGAGGCGTTGGCCTGCGGCTGTTGGAACCACCAGCCGGCGGAGTTGATGCCGTCGTCGGGCGGCTCCTCTGGGGTGTGCAGCACGAAGGCGCGGATCTCCTTCGGGCCGCCGTACCACATCGACCCCTCGTGGGTGTAGTTCGAGGCGTGCGCCTCGGCGAACCACCGCTGGGCGCCGTTGGGCAGGGTCCACGCGTCGGGGAAGTCGGGGCAGCCGGGCACCTTGGTCGGGTTAGGCATCCGTGACGCCAAACCAGTCCCGGAACTGGCGGCGCGCGAACTGCAAGGCAGCCTGCAAGCCGATCGTAACGATGGCGATGCCCTGTGCGTCCAAGTTCGCCCCACCAACCCAATCGATCAGGCCAAGGACGATGAAGGTGATCGTACCCAGCGCTAGCTCGGGCAGGCCCTTCGCCAGACTGCGGGACGTGCGGGCGGGGTGCTTCGGCTTGAGGTCCATGCGGGTCTCCTTACGGGCTCGTCCACCAGCCAATGGTGGATGTGGTTTTTGGTTGGTCGTGGTGGATGCGTGAGATGTGCATCTCGTATTCGGGCCACTCGGAGGCGGTCCAGCAGAGCGTGCGCCACTCCCACCACCGATGCAGGAATCGCCAGGTGCGGCGCATCGCGCTCTCCTTTCCCGGAGAGTCTAGCCCCCGCGGTCGATAGCGATCCCAATGGCCGCTGACGCCCCCGCGAGGATGACGCCGACGATGGCCTTGTAGACGCTGCCCTTGATGTCCTGCCAGCGCCGCTCCAGCCCCGTCAGGCGCTCGTCATGCTCGCCGTGATCGTCGCCGTTGCGCTCCCACAGCGTCGCGTCGGAGGTCTTCGGGTCGTATCGGCGGGGGTAGTCCTTATGCGCCACTTGAGACATCCCGCGCAACGACCGTGAAGTTCTGGGTCACCCAGGTACGCGGCACGCCGTCGAGGCCATCGACGATCGGGACATCCGTGGCGGTCTGATACCAGACGCCGGGCACGATCTCGGGTGGGAGGAGGTTCTCGAAGTCGCCCGTGGGACATCCGGGCTGACGAACCCCAGGACCATTGAAGACGACCTGGATCCGCTCCCCCACATCGACACGGACCCAGGAACGGTCCACCCGCACCATCACGGGTGCGTCGGTGGCGTTGCATTTCGTCCCCGTGACGAAGAGCACGCCCCCCTCCACGACGGCGGGGCCGTTGATGCCCTCGATGCGGTTGTGGACGATCTGCGTGTCGTAGTCGCCCAGCGGATCCGCCAGCGGGGCGGCGTGGTTGGCCTCGGAGAAGGCCGCGAAGCCGACCGCCCCCAGCAGGACGACAACCGCCAGCATCAGGCCGCGCGTGCCGTTGTTGAAGTGCGCCCAGAGCCAGTTGCGGAGGCGGGTCACGAGCGCACCCCTCGCATCTGCCGGGCCTGGAGGATCGTCAACTGCTTCACCTCGGGGTCGGTGATGTCCGCGTCGGTCTTGTCGAGGATGGCGTCGATCGCGATCTCGTCGGGGGTGCGGGGATCGGCAGGCGCCGGGGCGGTGAAGATCCGGCCGTCGAACGTATCGTCGGGGCTCGCCGTGCGGTCGCCCACGTCGACCGTGCTGGCGGGGATCTCCCCCGCCGCGTAGTCCTGCCCGTCGTAGATCACCGCCGCGTCCGGCCAGACGATGACGTTGGTCACGAGGCCGAAGCCGTCGATCACCGCGAGTCGCTTTACCATGAAATCACCCTCACGTAGCCCGCGCCGCCGACGCCGCCGGCACCACCGACTGTTGTTCCACCACCACCACCACCAGCACCGCCACCATTCGCACCGCCCACGCCACCCGCACCGCCGGTCCCCGAGGCGTTCCCGCCGCCGCCGCCGCCGCCTTCACCGCCTTCGCCAGCATCGCCCGCCGCCCCGGCCGCCCCAGGGTTCGTCCCACCGGCCGCCCCAGCAGCGCCGCCGCCACCACTGGTGGTCACGTCGTGATCGCCCCCGGCCCCAGCCGTATCCACCGCGTTACTGGCAGCGATAGAGCCACCCGCGCCTCCGCCTGCACCGCCGTACGCGGACGATCCACCGGGGTCCGAGTTGATGGTGACGTTTTGGCTGCTCCCGCCCGCGCCGCCGTATTCGGCGTCGCCAGGGTCAGTCGCGCCCGACCCGTTGCCGCCCCCTTGCGACCCGATGCCGTCTGTCCCGGCCGCCCCCGTAGCGATCAACCCGCTCCCGGCACCACCCCGGCCGCTTACAGTTGAGGCGGTTCCCAGGAGCCCCCTCTTGCCACCGACGGATCCCAGGTCGCTCCCGAACGTCGTGTTACCCCCGTCGCCGCCGTCCGATCCGTTAGCCGAAGACCCGCCCGCGCCGCCGGTTCCGCCCGCCCCGATCGTCACCGTCTCGGTCGCGCCAAGGTCGGCCGCAGCCATCCAACGCATCGTGAGCCCCGCGCCACCGCCTGCACCGCCCGCGTCACGCCAGGTCCCAGCGGCTCCGCCCCGCGCGCCACCACCCCCGCCGCCGCCGCCAATCGCGGCGACCAGGCAGACCGTCACGCCGGAGGGCTTGGTCCATGTCCCGCTCCCCGTGAACTCGGTGTCGTCGATCGCCACCCCCGACGGGGCCGCCCAGGACGGAATCCCGCCCGCCATCGTGAACACGTCGGCGTTCGACCCCGCCGCCAGGATCGCCATCACGCCGGCGCTGGCCCCGTAGACCGTGCCGCCCGTGGTGATCGCGGAGGCGTTGAACTCCATCCCGCCGGCCTCGTGCTGGAGTAGGCCCGTGGTGGAGGCGAGCGCCAGGAAGTTATCGCGCAGATGGGTGTTGAGCTGGGCGGCCGTCAGCACCGCCCCCAGCACCCATGTCCTCGGGCTCGTGTAGGCCATTAGGCGGCCCCCGCATCCATGACCGGCAGCGTGGCGTCATCGGCGCGCAGGTCGGCGACGGACTCGCCCGGCTCCCAGTTACGATTCGGCTCCGCGCGGTGCGAGAGCTCCAACTCGATGCCGCTGCGCGCCGCCGGCAGCGCGACGGTGAACCAGCCGCTATCGCAGGCAGGGCAGAGAGTCCGCAGATCGTCGGGGTCGACCATTAGGGCCGTGTTGCAACCGGCGGGGCAGTCCACGATCCAGCGCCCCTGATTGATACGGGCCGGGACGGTCGCGCCCTTCGCGCGGCTGGCCTTGGCCGTCGCGCCGGCGCCGGGGTGCGCCGCCTCCAGCATCGTCAGCAGCCAGTCGGCGTGGGAGAGCGCGGCCATCGTCTCCGCCTGCGTCTGCTGCTCCGGCCGCGCTCGCCCCTGGAGGACGGCGGACCGGACGGCGGCGGTGTTCTCGGCGACCATAGTGGCGTGGGTCTGCGTCATAGCGCCAGCCTCCCGGTGTCCAGCAGCGACACATTCAGGATGAAGTCCCCGAGCGGGTTGCTCACGGGGGACAGGGTATATTCCACGGTGTGCAGCGTCTTGCCACGCGTGATCGCGTGCTTGACGGATTCGATGTAGTAGTCCGATGAGGTGATCCCGAACTTGGTGTTATTGTCCGCGACGACGGTCACGCGGTCGCTGATGTCGCGCGCCAACGTCTGCGTCATCGCGTTGCTGTCCTTGTTGGCGTTGCGGCGGATGCCGAGCCCGCGCTGGGGGGTCTCGTAGGTGTCGGCGAGGCCGTCGACCATCGCCTGCGCGATCTCGGCGGACTCCCACCAAGGGCTAATAATCTCGTAGGTCTTCAGCCCGTAGGTGTCCTGGCTCGTCTCGTCCTCGGCCCGAACCTTGACGGGGTCTTTCTCCGTGACGGGCGTGCCCTTGGCGTCGAGGCGACTGATCACCGCCGCCGCCGCCCCGTTGTTCGTGATGGCGATCTTCTGGCTCTGGGCGAACTTCGTCTGCGCGATTGCGAGGTCTCCGAAGGCGACGCCGCTCACGTCCACGTCGCCGGTCAGGATGGTGTCCCAGACGGACGCGTAGCGCCCCTCGGGCACGTCCGGCGAGGGGTACTGCGCCCAGCGCGTGATGGTCGCGCCGACGTTGATGTTGATGTTCTCGGGCGTCTCCCAAAGCAGGGTGTTAGCGGAGCCGGTGAGGTACTGGCGCACGGTCGCGCTGAAGTCGTTGAAGATGGCGCGCAGGGGGTCGATGAGTTCGATGGCCTGGTAACCGTGCGTGGGCGAGGCGGCGTCGCTGAGCGTTACTTGCGAGTTGGCGCTGAGGGTGTCGGTGAGGCGGCCGTGACGGTCGGACCAGCGCAGGGCGCCGTCCGCGCCCTCCCAGAGAAAGCCGAACTCGGAGCTTTCCAGTTCGCGGATGACGTTGACGACGCTGCGGTCGAAGGCCCACCAGTTAGGGAGCGTCATCGTGCCGTTGTCGATGTGGCGCGGCGATTCGAAGCCGGCGGCGTAGTGCTTACCGATCGCGGTCGGCGTGAGGATCGCGGTGTAGATCGCGACCTCGCTGACGTGGCCGTCGAAGGTCCGATCGTCGGCCGCCTGGTTGCCGATGATCAGTGCGTTCGTGGTGTCGGTGACGCGCGTCCCGACCGGCGTGGTCACCTCATCGATCGCGATTACGAGGCCGTCCACGTAGAGGATGGGGTTGTTGCCGACCGCGTCGGCGTCGTAGGTGATCGCGATGTGGTGCGCGGTCCCGTTGGTGATCGCCGTCGCCGTCGTGCGCCAGCGCCCATCCGTCGTCGAGAAGTCCACCGTGAAGTTGAGTTTGGACACGCCGGTGGATTCGTCGCTCAGGTAGACCATCCACCCGGCCAGCTTGCCGACGATGATCCCCAGGCTGCCCTCGCCGTCGGAGTCCGCCTTGATCCACGCCTCCACGGTGCCGCCCGTGCCGTCGAAGATGTTGGTGATGGCCGCCACGCTGGTCACGTCCACGTCGCCCGTGGCCCCGTCGAAGTCGATGCTGGCGCCGTCGTCCTGATCGGTCAGCTTGTCACTCCCCTGGGTCGCGCCGGTCACCGTCCCCGTATTGCTGTTGTCGCTGCTGTCGAGGGCGTTGCCGCTGGTCTCGTCCAGCCGCCAGTAGCCCACGAGGCTGCTGTGATTCTTGACGAGGCCGGCGTAGTCGAAGCACTTGGCGTCGTCGAGGGCGAGGCGCACGGCGGCCCCGGTGAGGATGGAGGTCTGCGGCGCGACGTTGGTCTGCCGCCCGACGATCTTCGAGAGGTTGCCGATCGCGCGGATGGTCGCCTGCCGACCATGCTGCGGCGAGACGGTCGGGGCGATGCTCTCGACCTGGCCGGTCCACAAGACCGCCACGCTGGGCGCGGTCGTGCGGAGGCGAATCGCCCGACCCGGCACGAGGTCGGCGCCGATACTGCCGCCGGGGTCCGAGAACTTGCCGTCGTCGTTGTTGAGCACGGCAGTCATCGTGCCAGCGATGGACTCGCCCCGTCCGGGCAGTTGGATCGGGGCACTGCGGCCGCGCCAGGTATCGACGCGGAGGGTGAGCGAGGTCAGATCCGCCTGCGCGTGGTCCCATGTCAGGTCGCCATCCCAATCACACTCCACGACGTAACTAGCGGTCGTCATGCGGGCACACCCGCCTCTTCGTTGTTCTGCTCCACCGTGACGGCGTTGGCCGGGTCGTCGGTGACGATGTCGCCGTTGACGTTGACGATGATGCCGGCGGCGAGGGCCTGGCTGATCAGGCTGAGGATGTCATCATCGCTCCATTGCCCCCCTTTCCCCCCCCCGTACTTCCACAGGATTTCGCCGGCCTCGTTCTCCGTCACCACATCGTCGTCGAGGAAGCCCAGTCCGCGCCCTAAGCCAGCCTCCCCGAGGATGGCACCGATATCGACGCCGCTGAGACCGGAGGGCCGTCCTGCGGCGTCCACGCGCACCAACGTCGCCATGACGGTCCCGGCGGACTGCTGCCCACCGATCGCGCGGTTGAACTGACCCAGCGCCGCGCCCTCCTGGGCGAGCCGCTGTAGGCGCTTGTCCATGGCGTCGGTCCAGTTGGACAGCCACGCAGCAGCAGCCTTCCGCGAATCTTCCATCATCTGCCGGTTGATATCCTTCTGCACCTCTGCCCACACCCGGGCGCTCTCCGCGAGGAGTTCAGTCTTACGCGCCAGCCGGTCCGCCGCCTTGCCTTGCACGTCGAACTCGGCCGTCACCGCCGCCACGGCGGCCGCCATCGCGTCCTCGTCCGCAATCACCGCCGTCAGCTGCGCGCGCAGGTCGCCTTCGAGGAAGCGGGCGAACTTCGTCACCTCCACCCCGAGCCCCCGCTGGGCGAGTTCGGTGATCAGCATCTGCTTGCTCAGGTCGCCTAAGGCGATCTCGACATCCTTCACTGCCTCAGAGACACCACCACCCAGCGCCTCGGTGACGCCCCCCGCCTCATCGATGAACGCCGCCTCTGCCCCCGCCGCTTCGAGGATGCTGTTCGCGGTGGCCCCATAGAGCTTGTTGAGCGTTCGGAGTTCCTTGATCTGGCCGACCACGATGTCGAAGACCTGCGCCGCCGCGTCGAAGAGCCCCGCCGCGTTGAGGCTGGCAATCGCCATCGCCGCACCCCAGGCGATCGTCTCCGCCGAGGCGTTCCGCATCTGGACGGCGGTATGGCCGGCGGCGTTGCCGAGGTCGGCAATCTCCGGCTTGGCCGCCGCTGCCGCCGCCTGCGCATCTCTCAGGGCCTGCGCGAGCACCGGGAAGGACTGCTCCAGGTTCTCGGTTGAGAAGTTGAGGAAGTCGAGCCGGTCACGAACCTGATCGAGAGAAACGCCGTACTTTACAAAGATCCTTTCTAACCCTGGGATGCTCGCCGTCAGGGCGTCCGTGGTCGTCTGGTATGCCTCTTGTGCGGCGCGGGCCTCCTCTGACTCCTCCCCCGATTCCCGGATCGCCCGTTGAAGATCGTCGTACGCGCGGGACGATGGGACCAGCGCCGCGATCAGGGCTTGGAGCGCCGATTCCTCATCATCCACTGCGCTGATATGTGCCTGCGTCTGCGCGACCAACCGCGCCAGTTCTTCATTCACTTCGACCTCGCGCTGGGAGAGCAGCCCGAGCTTGACGAGCACCCCAGCAATGGTCACGCCGATGTCGAAGAACACGCCGAGGAACTGGCCCGCGATCACGAGGCCGTCCTCGACGACCGTCCATAGTTCCTGGAACAGAAGAATTGCGTCATCGAGGTGGGCATCCACCCAGTCGATCGCGGCGGGCAACTCCTCCGCAAGGATGTTCGACAGGTCCGTCATGACGGGGAGGAGGCGCTCGCCGATCACGACCTGCAACTCACCAAACGCCTTCTGCACCCGCTTCTGTGAGTTCGCGTAGTCCTCCGCCGTCCGCGCGGCGTCCCCCTGGGCGTTCGTCGTCTTATCGAGGATGAGGCTGTAGCGGGCGGAGACCTTATCGGCCTCCGTGATCGCGATCTTGGTGTCCGCCAGGCCCAGGGCGAGCGCGCGGGCTTCCACGTCCGCCGCGTTGAAGCTGACGCCGAGCCGGCGCAGCGGCTCGATCTCCCCGACCAACCCCGACCGCAGGGCGACTAACGCCTCTGCCGTGCCGATGTTGTTGAAGCTGGAGAGGTCTGCGGACAAGGCGACCAACCCGGTGCTCATCTCGGAGGCGGCGTCCTGCGTGCCGCCCAGCGAGGTGATCAGGTTGCCGAACGTCCCCGCCGCTTCGAGGGCCGCCGCCTCCGTCATCAGGATGTTGCGCGTGGCGTCCGCCGCGAACGCCTCGACGGCATCGCTCGCCGGCCCGAAGACGACGCGCACCTTGTTCAGCGACTCCTCGAAGTTCGAGGCCGCGCCCACCGCGTCCACCGAGAGCGCCTTGACGACTCCCGCGAGTTTCACCGCAGCGAAGGCCCCCGCCGCGATGCCCGCGCCGACAAACGCACCCTTGAGCACGTTGCCCATCTGCGTGCCCTTTTTGCCGACCTGGTCCAGCTTGGCGCTGGCGCGGTCGTCGGCGGTGATCTTGACTCGGACCTCAGAGGCCATCCGTCAGCAGTCCTTCCGGCACATCCTCCGGCTCGGGGGTGGGGGTCGTCTCCCCCTGCCCGCTCTTCTCATTCGCCGCCCAGATCGCGTAGTGGATGCGCCAGGCGGGCTGCGCGTCCAACTCCATCTCCGTCATGCCCCAGCGGCGGCAGAGCCCGACGATGTTCTGTCGCTCGGTGTCCCAGCGAAGGGCGGCAGCGAGTCGACCGGAGACCCCGCGGGCGTCGCTGGTGGCGAGGAATCCGGCGTATCCGACTCGCTCGATTCTGGGGGGCGCGTGAGGCCGTCCGCCCAGGCCGACACGATGTCCGCCATCAGGCGCAGCGGAATCATCCCGATCGTCTCGGTGCTGGCGGGGGTGATCTCCCCGCGCAGGTGGATCTCGCCCCCGAGAATGCTCGCGTCGAAGGCGTCCGCCATGAGCTCCGCAGCGCGGTCGCCGCCCTTCTGGGACGCCCGCCATGCCCCATAGGAGAGTTCGGCGCTGAGGCGCAGCACCGTGCCTTCCAGGGGGTGTCCCGCGCGGGCTTCCTCGACGATGATCACGGCGGGGGTGTCGTCGATCCAGGGGTCGTGGGCATCGGTCATCTGATTCACTCCGTTGTGGGTGCGCTTAGGACCAGGTCGGGACGGAGCCGTCGCTCAGGCTGAAGGGGACCGAGACTCCCAGAGCGCCGTCGGCGCCGCGCGAGACGGCGTAGTCGGCACCCAGCATCTCCATCCCGAGCGTCTGCCCCGAGTGGACGATCGTGACGGTGCGGACGACCGCGCTACTGATCACGTCTTTGAGCACGGTATGGCTGCCGGTGGTCGCCCCGTCGTTGAAGGCCGCGTTGAACGTGACCTGCCCATCGGCCAGCAGTTGCAGCCGCTCGACGGCGCTCTTGTCCAGGCCCGTCACGTCTTGCAGGTTGCGCGGGGTGCTGATGTCAAAGTTAGTAACATCGTTGGTGATCGCTCGGGCGCTGGTGCCCGAGTCGTCGACGCTGAACGTCGCGCCGAGGCCGCTCTCTTTAGCCATCGCTGGCTCCTTTCACTAGCCGCGCTGTCGCCGTTCGGCGATCGCGTCGGTGCCGTCGTGGAGACGGTCGAGCCATTCCCGCTGGGCGGGGATGTCCTCCGTCGTGCCGAGTGGCTGTGCATCGGGCACAGGGCCACGTCGGGTAAACCCGTGGGTGTTGATGGGCGTGCCCAGGGTGAGCAGGCCCGGCTTCGTATGAATCCAGCCGTGATCGCCGGCGATCGAGTGCAGGCATTGTTGCCCCGGCTCGAAGATGATGGTGGTCGTCTCATCCCGATTCGACTGCTCGCGGAAGATCATCCCGTCGGGGACGGTGCGGCTGCGGCGGTGCAGGCGGAGCCAGGTGTGATCCTCGCCGGCCGTCGCCACCGTCCGCATGAAGCCGTTGCGGAAGGCGGCGCAGTCCACGTCTTCGCAGCGCGCCGGCTGGCGGGAGCCCGCCTGCGCCTGGACCCCGAGGGTCTGGCCGGTGCCCTTACTGGGGCTAATACGCGTCAATGTCATCAGCGGTCCCCCTTCGCATCGCCAGCGCGAACTTGGCCTGTGTCCAGCCGCCGGTCGTGATGATGCGCGTGTAGCGCTCCACGGTGCCCGTAGCGGTCGCCCGCTCCGAGGTGGCGGCGGATGCCTGCGCCACCCCCGCCATCGCGAGCTTGGTCGTCCAGGCGTCGCCGCTGCCATCGTCGCTGGACTCTTGAATCGTGACGGTCAGGGTGGAGCCGCCGCCGGTGATGCTGGCGACGTGCAGCATCGCGGCGAGGCCGCTGGCCGAGGAAGCGGCGTTGTCGAGCGAGGCCAGGGCCGCCGCCGACCCCTGCGTGACGAGGCCGGTCGTCAGCATCTTGCCCCACTCGGGGATCACGCCGTCGACGCCCACGGCCGTCACGGGGATGGTCAGTGCGCCGTCGGCCGAGCGGGAGGGGGCGTAGTCCACCTGCCGCGCCCGCAACATGAAGGCGGGGTCTCCGATCGTCGTCGCGACCGCGTAGGTGATGTTCTGAATCGCCGCAGCGGCACCGAGCGCGCGAGCGGTGAGGTGGAGTTGGTCGGTGGCGTCGTTGAAGTAGCCGGTGAAGTCCAGCGCGCCAGTGGCGAGGCCGGCAATCAGTTCATTGGCGCTCTTGTCGATGCCCGGCACGCTAAGCAGCGTCCGCGAGGCGGCTGCTTGGTCGATCGAGCCCACGTCGCCCGAGAGGTCGAGGCCGTTGAGGTAGAGGGCGCCGCCGAGTCCGGATCGTTTAGCCACGGATGGCTCCCTTCGTCGCTGCCGTCTTCTTCTTCTTCGCCTTCACCGCTGGCGCGTCGCCCAGCAGCCAGCCCCCCGACAGGAGGCGGGCGGGGTTGAGCTTGGGGTGCGCGTCCGGGTCGAACGTGCCGCCGGCGAACTGCGGCTTGCCGCAGCAGGCGTCGACGCAGGTAAAGACCGGGATGCCGGCGGGGATGTTGTTGGGGTTCCCGATGCGATAGGTCGGCATCGTCCTGCGCTCCTCTATGCCGCTTGGGCGGCCGCGTCGTTCAGCACGAGCGGCATGATGAGGTCGATGGTTCGATACATCGACTGATTGACTTGGATGTAGCCGGCGCGCACGTTCAGCGGGTCGCCTGTTTCGCCCAGCACGTCAACGAGGCGGACGTTGCCGCCCAGGGTGAAGTCGCCGTTAATGTCGTCGATGATCTTGTCGGCGAGGACGTTGAGGTCGGGGTCGATCTGGCCCACGGGGTCGGCCAGCATGTCGCGGAAGATGCGGACCATGTACGTGTAGCGGTAGGTCGTCGCTGCCAGGCCCGAGAGCTCCGGCACGGGCACGACGCCGTCGAGGAAGACCGCTGCGTGGAACTGCCCCGTCGGGGCGGCCTTGGGCTCGAAGGTGTTCACGCCCCCATCGAACCACCCCGTCGCCATCAGGTGGGAGACCAGCACGTCGCGGCCGGCGGCGATGGTCATATCTTCCGCGCTGCTTTCGTCAGGTGCCGACGCAGGATCGTCGGTGCGATCCGGTTGAGGTCTTGCACGGCGTTGCGGAACATCCGGTAGCCCTTGAAGCGGGTCGCGTCGTTGCGCGAGCTAACGCCCTCCAGCCAGGGGCCGTAGATGATGCCGGAGTCGTGGACGACGCCTTGCAGACCGCCGCGTGCGATGTCGCGCGTAGCCGCCTGCAAGAGCGCCCCGGAGGTCTGGGAGACGCCGCCGGCGCCGCCGACGTGGCCGCCGACCTGCCCCACAATCCCGCGCCGGTAGTTGCCGGTGACGAGGCCGTGGCCGGGGTAGAGCTGCGACTGCACGCGCCGCTCGCCCAACTCGACGAGGTCTTGCACGGCGTCGCGCTCGGCCTGGTGCAGGATCTTCGCGCCGATGCCGTTGAAGACGGGGCCGTGCGTGGTGACCTTGAGGGCGACCATCAGACTGGCCCCCCGATCGCGTGCCAGCGGTACTTCTGCCGCATCGACGCCTGGAACTTGTCCCAGACCGTCCCGCGAAACTCCGAGGCGCCCTCGCCCCGGCCGATCTCCCGGCCCCAGCCGTGCTGCTCCTGCTGCATCGTCACGATGACGAGGCCGCGACACCACTTGCGGACATCGGCGGGCACGACGTACGTACTGATCGCGGCGTCGTCGGCGGCCGCAGCGGCGGTTGTGCCGTTGACGCCTCGGACGATGGTGTAGGTGCGGCGCACGAAGATGTCGTCGCCGGAGGAGTGCGCCGCCAGGGTGGAGCCGTCGTAGGCCCGCTCGACCGTGACGACGGTGGCGGAGGTGACGGCGGTCACGCGCAGGGTCTCGCTATTGATGCGGATCACCTCGCCGACGTTGAGGTTGTCGGCGGGGTCGCCCAGGGTGAGCGCGGTGTCCGATACGGAGGCGGTCAGGCCGGAACCGGCGACGTTCGTGCCGATGTCGTTGTCGCTGATGTCCGTCACGCGCACCTGCTCGGTGCCGATGAGGACGGTATGCCCGACTTCGACGAGGCGGCCGTTCTTGACCTGCATCGACGTATCGGTGCCGTTGGCAATCGCGGCGCCCAGGCTGCCGGCGGTGGCCGTCTCGCTATGCCGTGCGAAGGTGCCCGTCAGTGTGAGGGCGCGCTGCGGCGTGTCCTTGCCGGCGAAGAAGGCGGTTGAGGCCAGGTCGATCTCGATGCGGTGGTAGGGCGGGCCGAGGTTGTTCGGCTCCAAGAAGTAATCCGTCGAGGCGATGGCGGTGACGTCGGTGCCGTCGCGCGTCAGGCTGTCGACGCTTTGCAGGTCACCGTCGAGCAGGAGGTGGCTGGGGCTGACGATGTTCTGATTAGGGAAGCGGTAGAGGCGCACGAGAGCCGTGTAGGGGACGAAGCGGCGCGCGTCATTGTCGCGATTCGTGTCGCGGTAGATCTCGTCCGTCGCGGACTGGATCAGTTCGTCGATCTGGTCGTCGCGGTCGCTGCCCTTCGCGCCGGAGGCGCGCTTGACGGACTCGCGGGTGGCAAGCCAACTCGGCATGGTCGTCCCCTACATTCCGGCTTTCATGGACGCCGGGGCGACACTGGCGGGGTGGACACTGGAGCCACGGAGTAACAGCCGCCAGCCCTGCCCCATGTGGTGTGGTGGTGTGCGGTTAGCGGCCCTCCCTTGACGCGCTCAGTCTCGAATCAGGAGATGCACGACGACGCCATCCGCGATGGCGTCGCCCTGGGCGACGGAGACCTCCAGTTCGTCCGCCACCACGAAGGGGGCGTGCGAGTTGGTGATCGCCGCGTTGGCCAAATCGACGGGCGAGGCACGCACTGGGAAGAAGCCGTCGGTGTTGCCGTTGGTCACGACAAGCAGGTTGTAGGACGGCAGGGCGGTCCCCTTCGTCCGCAACGTCACATCCGTCGTGCCGGGCTGCGAGGTGTAGTCGATGTATGCACCGAGCACTTCCCCCGCGATGACGCGCCCCGTGTCGGCGGTCCCAGCGGCGGCGCCAGCGTCACCGGCCGTGGTGACTTTCAGGGCGGCAAGCGCGCGAATGGTCATCTACGACCCCCGCTTCGTGCCGCCCCGAGCGCGCCGGTCCGACGCCGCCACCCCCGTCGTGGTGGTGGAGCGCCCGACCTTCTTCGCCGCTGGCTTTGGTTTGGAGCCCTGCACGGCGAAACTGCCGGGGCTGTCTCGCAACAGCAGCGCCGCCTCATCGTTGGTGCAGTGGACTTCCCCGCCCGCCTCCCACTCCCCCAAGGAGGAGCGGTAGCGGCCGAGGACATCGAGAACGACGACGGTCACGACAGCGCCGCCCCGTCATTCGCCACTTGACGCCACTCCCAGCCGTCGGTGGCGTTGTTGAAGCCCACGATGCGGACGTGGTCGCCGATGTCGGCGAACGTCATCACGGTGTTGCCGGTCTGGTTGAGCGGGCTCGACGCGGTGACGACGCAGTCGCCGCCGTCCGAGACGAACACGAGATCCAGTATCTGCCCCCGGAACTGGGGATCGGCCAGGGTGCGCGTCTCCGCGCCTCCACTGGTCAGCTCCACGTAGCCGGACTGGTTGCCGGGGATGGTGCCGGCGTTGCCGGGGTCGTCGATCTGCCGAGGTTCCACGCCCAGTGCGTGGATGCCCTCGCGTTGTGGTCGGCCTGGTCGCTGCGGCATGAGGTCTCCTTCCATCTACCGCTGAGGAGGATTCAGACGGTGATGTTGTAGATGCCGGCGGCGACGTTGGCGCCGTGGCGGTTGAAGCCGCGCCGCGTGTAGAGCTCGAAGAGGAACTGGTCGGTGCGCTGGATGCGATCGAAGAACAACTGCATTTCGCGTCGCACGCCGCCGATGTAGCCACGCGGGGCGAAGATGGTGATCTGGCCCTTGGTGTTCGACGCCTCGGTCGTGGAGGCTTTGCCGTCGGCCATGGTCTTCGAGGCGTACGACGGGCTGATGATCGGGATGCCGTGGATCGAGCCGAGCTCGCCGGTGACGATGGTCGCCTGCGGGCCGTACTTGTCGATCGTCTTCACGGAGTCCAACTGCGTCAGTTGGATGTAGGTGTCCCAGTCGCAGACCAACCGCAGGTCACGGGGGTTGAGGCCCCAGTTGATGTTCTTGATCAGGTTGTCAATGTCGTCGTCGCCGCCGTTGAGCTTGCCGCGTGCGACCGTGATCTCCGCGTCGTCGAGGGCAGCCGCCATGTCCTTACCCTGGCCCGTGGCGTCAACCAGCCAGTAGTGGCGAATCCCGTCCCAGGCAAGGTAATGCTTGGTGTCGGCGGGGTCGGCGTCATCGAGGTTGATGTTGCCGGTGCCGGCGTTGGTCGTGTCGCCGTTGAGGTAGGCCGACCCGAGGTACGACGCCGCCGCCATGTTGAGCTGGTCGCGCAGGAAGGGAATCCAGGGGACCACACTGTCCTCGCCCAGTTCCCCGGACCAGATTTGCTGGATGGTGAACTTCTTGGCGGTGAGGTCGCGGTTGCCCGAGCCCGTCTTGGACGTGGTGTATGCGGTCGCGCTGGACGTGGTCGATTCGCCGACGAACAGCATCTCCGGCATGTCGCCGTCGATCGGGATCGTCATGGTGGGCGCGGTCATCGGGACCGTGCGAATGTCCGAGACGATGCTGTCGAGGTTGCGGGCGGCCTCCCACATGTTCGTCACGTACTGGACGCCGATGAGCTCCAGG
>Ga0302133_10000413_pt1 | contig 27015 bp, 20 predicted proteins | sample CB9_331_MG_FD_203121 | JGI IMG/M metagenome (GOLD analysis project Ga0302133, IMG submission 203121) | Marine microbial communities from Western Arctic Ocean, Canada - CB9_33.1 | ecosystem: Environmental > Aquatic > Marine > Oceanic | place: Canada: Western Arctic Ocean | collected 2017-09-19 | reverse complement strand
GCATTCTCCCTGAGGCTTTTGCTGCAGTTCGTGAGGCTTCACGACGAGCCGTTGGTATGCGGCCATTCGACGTGCAGATGATTGGCGGAATTGTTCTTCACCAGGGTAAAGTCGCTGAAATGCGCACGGGTGAAGGCAAAACTCTGGTTGCGACCTTGCCGGCGTACTTGAACGCTATTACCGGCCAGGGCGCACACATCATTACTGTGAACGACTACCTCGCCAAACTTCACGCTGGTTGGATGGGAAATATTCATCACGCGCTTGGTATCACAGTGGGCTGTTTGCAGAACGACGGTTCGTGGGTGTTCAACCCCGATGCTCCGCTGGCTATTCAAATCGATGGCGACCACGATGAAGCGGATGCCGACGCTGCTCCTCCGGTTCGCACGCCTGAAGATAATTTCCAATCGGCGACGAAGCAACAGGTATATGCCTGCGATATTACTTACGGAACGAACAACGAGTTTGGCTTCGACTACCTTCGCGACAACATGGTTGAAGAAATCGATCGCCGAGTTCAGCGAGGCCGTGTTTACGCGATAGTTGACGAAGTCGACAGCATTCTCATCGACGAAGCACGAACTCCTCTCATCATTTCTGGTCCAGCCAAAGAGCAGGGTCAGGAATATCGTAAATTCGCTGTTTTGGCAAAACGACTTGCCGCCGATGTTCACTTCGAAATTGAGGATAAACGCAAGACGATTGTTCTTACTGAAGAAGGAATCGCAGCTGTTGAACGGGAGCTGAACATCGATAACCTGTACGGCGTAGAAAACGATGTTCTATCTCACTTCACCGAGAACGCAATTCGTGCAGAGCATGTGTACGCCCGAGACCGTGAATATGTGGTTCAGGGACATGATGTTGTTATCGTCGACGAATTTACGGGTCGATTAATGACGGGGCGTCGTTTCTCTGACGGACTTCACCAGGCACTCGAAGCCAAAGAGGGCGTAAAGGTTCAGCGAGAGTCGAACACTTACGCAACGATCACACTTCAGAACTACTTCCGTATGTACAACAAGCTGGCCGGAATGACTGGTACAGCAACTACGGAAGCTGAAGAACTGGACAAAATTTACAAGCTTGAAGTAGTTGAAATTCCTACAAACAAGCCGATCCAACGAACCGATCGTGGTGACTACATATATATGACCGAGGAAGCCAAGTGGGAAGCTATCGCGGAGCGTATCTCCGAGCTTCACCACAATGGCCGGCCGGTACTCGTTGGCACCACCAGCATCGATAAGTCGGAGCTACTGGGCGATCTGCTAAAAAATAAGCATATCCCGCATAACGTACTAAACGCTAAACAGCACGAGCGTGAGGCGAGTGTCGTCGCCGAGGCTGGCAAGGCTGGTGCTGTAACGGTAGCGACGAACATGGCTGGTCGTGGAACCGACATCATTCTTGGGGGAAATCCCGATGTAACTACTCCTTCCGAGAACGGCTGGGACTCGGATCACGACACGATCGTCCAAAAAGGCGGATTGTTCGTACTGGGAACCGAACGCCACGAGTCACGCCGAATTGACAACCAGCTTCGTGGTCGTTGCGGTCGCCAGGGTGACCCCGGTGAAACGCAGTTCTTCTTGTCGACTGAAGATGACATTGTTCGACGATTCGGTGGCGAGAGAATTCGTGGTGCAATGAATTTGTTGCGATGGGAGGCGAATGTCCCTATTGAGAATAAGATGGTTTCGAAGTCGGTAGAAACGGCTCAGACGAAAGTTGAAGCGCAGAACTTCGAGATTCGCAAATACCTCGTTGACTACGATGACGTTGTGAATACTCAACGAGATATCGTTTATCAGCTTCGAGACAAGGTCATTGATGGCGAAGAACTACGTTCAACGATCAGTGAATACCTCGCAATAGAAATACGCCTGATCGTCAATGAGCGTATCAACGGTGGTTCAGAGAACTACGATGTGGACGGTCTTTATCGAGAGTTGATGACCGTATTCCCGACTCTCGACCGCTTCCCGGAAAAAGACGATGTTTTTGAGATGCGCCCGGAGGAAGCCGAAGAGGTCTTTCTAGGTTTGATCGAAACGATCTACGATAAGCGGACTGAGGAGTTTGGAGCGGAACTGCTCAACAAACTCGAACGCACGATTATGCTTCGAACGATCGATGAGCACTGGGTCGAGCACCTTACGTCGATGGACAACATGCGGCAGGGAATTGGTCTTGAAGCGGCAGGGCAGCGCGATCCGCTTGTTGCCTATAAGCACCAAGCGTTCCAGATGTTTACTGCGTTCGACGCTACGATCAAGGCGACCATCGCTAAGACGATATTCCGCGTGGCTTTGACGCAACAGCCGCCACCGACTCAGACTCCTGAGATGAACGCTGTGAAGGCCGACGCTGACGTATCGACACAGAAGGCGAACGCGCTTGCTAGTCAACATTCAGTGATGGCGAGCGTGAATTCGGGTCACGGTGGTGCACATGTAGGTGGAAACAGTCTTTCTAACGTTCCTACCCATACCCCTGAGGGCCGCAAGATGAGTCGTTCCGAACGACGAAAGATCGAGCGGCTTCAACGCAAGCAGGCGAAGATCAACAGCGAGTAGGGTCGTGCCGCCGGCAATTTTCTCAGAGATTGGGCGTTATGTTCTTAGTTGGTGCTTTGCCGCTTCAGCGCGTTTAAGGTCGTTGGGGTGGGTCATCACAGTGTGAAAAGTCGTCTTGTCCGCCCCCTTACGGAAAACTGAATCTGCCAACCTTGATCGTGGGATGCCCGTTATCCTGTAGTCCATGGACAATAACTCGATTTCTCAGGCATTAGCGGATGTAGCGGTGCTTATGCAGGCGAAGGGTGAGAATGTATTTAAAGTACGTGCTCACTCGAGAGCTTCTGACGCCATAAGGAGCCTGCCGTATCCTATCACCGACATCGCTGATGACCCTGAAAAATTAGGTGCACTTCCTGGATTCGGTGATGCGATTGTCGATAAGACTCAGGAACTTGTTCGAACAGGTCGGCTTGGGTTGTTGGATGGACTTATTGAAGAACTTCCCGATGGAATTCTCGAGCTTGTCCAGATACCCGGTATAGGACCCAAGACTGCCGTTACGGCGGCTATAGAACTTGGTATTTCCAACTTCGAGCAGCTAGAAGCGTCAATAGAATCGGGTGAGTTTCAGAACTTGCCTAGGATCAGCAAAAAGAGCGCTGCTCAGATACTTAGACATACCAAGCTGCGTGTCGAACAAGGCAACCGCATCGGATTGGGGCCGGCAACTCAAAAGGCTAGCGATGTGATTCTTGAGCTGAAATCTCGATGCGGAGCCATCGTAGATATCGAAGTTGCCGGAAGTGTTCGTCGTTCGGCAGAGCTAATCGACAATATCGACCTTCTTTGCAGTGCGATGAATGAAGAATTTAAGGACATCATCGACTCTTTCACAACTCTGTCGAACGTTCGTGACGTAATTGACCATAACGAATCTACGGCTGTGTTCACAGATGCAAGGGGTTTTAGATTTTCGATCACGATCGTGACGCCTGAGGCGTTTGCGGGGGCGTTTGTGTACGCAACAGGATCAATCGCCCATGTAACTCGCCTCGCAGCGCTAGCGAGCGAGCGTGGCATGACACTTAGTTCAAGCGGACTTCTTGATCCGGCCGAAAGTTCGTCAAAAAATATTAAAACCGAGCGAGATATCTACGAGCGACTGGGTCTTAACTTTGTACCAGCACAGATGCGGGAAGACTCCGGTGAGATCGAACTAGCCGCGAAACAAGATTTCACCAGTATCCTCACTGAATCAGATATCAAGGGTGATCTACACTCGCACACGAACTGGTCGGACGGTCGGTACCCAATGGAAGAGATGGTAGCGGTGGCTCAAAAGCGAGTGTGGGAATACCTCGCCATTACTGATCATTCGCCAAGTGCGACCATCGCTAATGGCCTTAGCCCCGACATGTTGATTGCTCACAACACCGCTATTAGGGAACTCTCCGAATCTTCAGGTATGAGGTTGTTGACCGGAACGGAAATGGACATCAAGCCTGATGGATCGCTCGACTACAGCGACGAATTACTTGCTGACCTCGATATCGTCATTGCTTCGATTCACTCTGGGATGGATCAGGACAGCGTAAAAATGACCCAACGGGTCATCGATGCGATGGAGAGCCCGCACGTCGATATCATCTGCCACCTAACGGCGCGCCTGCTTGGTAAACGATCGCCTGTTGAGATCGATATTGCCGCTGTTCTCGAAGCGGCGGTCCGGACCGGCACTGTTATGGAGATTAATGCGTCGCCAGACCGCCTTGATTTGAAGGCTGAGCATCTACGAATGGGGGTCGATATAGGTGTAATCTTTGCAGTTAACACCGACTCGCACAGAACGTGGCAGTTCGACAACATGCGTTTCGGGGTTAGTACAGCGATTCGCGGTTGGGTTGAAGCCGACCGTGTGATCAACACACTTCATTACGCCGAACTAATGGCCTTTTTAGCGCTCCCGAAATCAGAGCGCTACGCATTCAATAAATCTCGTGGTCAGTAGTAAAGAAACAAATATCGAAACGGGCACTTCGTCAAAAGAAATACCCGAGATGATTTCGCGTCTGAAATCTGCGGTTCTACTTGCGGGTCCGGTTGGCGATGCATGGAAAATGGCAGTGCTCGAAGCAATCGCCGCTTGGCCAACGGCACAAGAGCAGATAGGCGACGAGCTATACGTTTATTTGATTGGTGGCGAAGCGTTTGATTGGCAACTGCTTGCAAAGCGAATGCTTCGGGAATGTGAATCCGAGATCGAGCAGGATGTATGGTGGGCTTGGCTTTCTGAGCCGGTTTTATTCGCCGGGTTTGAAGAGGCAGACTTCATGCGAGCTGTTGGAGTGGATAAAGGAAGAGCACATCTTTCATATTTCTACGGTGTAACGGTGGAACAGTCGCTAGTTACTGCTGTTGAGGAAGAGGTCACGCACAGGCGAGTAGGGGCTGGACGGCCGCTAAGCGACTATTCATTGGAACTCGCTTACGAAACGCTCTACGGCAACACTCGTGACCAGCTTTGGGAAGTGTTCAAGTTAGAAACCGGTGCTATGTCGGCACGCGAGGGCTGGCGACATCGAGACGAACATACTCTCGGGTTGGAAGACGCTTTCATCTATTGGCTATTCAAATTGCGAATGGAACGTTCTGATCCCGCCAAAATCGCTAGCGATACTCGCAAGGCTCTGGCGAAATTAGAACGAATGCGCCAGAACGACTTACGTCGTAAAAAGCTAGTTCAAGGGGATGTTCTGCATCACCAGATGGCGAAAAAGCGGATACGCACACGGAAAACTCCGGCTGAGTCATAAGCAGTATTTGCCATTGCAATTGAATTGAGTTGCGGCTAGCCTAAATGTAATATTGAATCAGCTTCGACGAGAAGTAGTAGCGTGTTTGCAGGGTCAAAGAGATCCGGTGGTTGGTGTGAACCGGAACCCTTGCAATCGTGAAGTCGTCTCCGAGCTGGTGAACTGAATCTTTCGTTAAATTCGAGATTACTAAGTTTGCCCGTTTGCGCCGTTACAGCTAATAGAGTGGTTCACGGTCGTTAGTTATGCGACTGTGTTCAATGAAGGTGGTACCGCGGTCAACCCGTCCTTTGAAGGAGTTTTAACTTCTGATGTGGATGGGTTTTTTATTGCCTGAATTTTAGGCGGTTAGGTTGGTCGATAAGACCAAGTAGGAATTAGTAATCGTGAAGTCGATTGAGTTTAGTGATCTTCCAAAGCGCTTTGATATTAATGAGCGTGAACTGCACTGGCGCAAGCGCTGGAGCGAACTGGGCGTTGAAAAGCGTGACCCCAACGCTCCACGTGAGAAGTCATTCGTCATCGACTCGCCACCGCCGACCGTCAGCGGATCGCTGCACATCGGTCACATTTTCTCTTACACCCACCAAGACCTGCTGGCTCGCTACAAGCGAATGACGGGCATGAACGTCGCCTACCCAATGGGCTGGGATGACAACGGTTTGCCAACAGAACGTCGTGTTCAGAACTATTTCTCGGTGCGGGCTGAACGTAACGTTCCGTATATAGAGAATCTTGACGTGGAAGCCAAACGGGCAGAATTGGGTCTCAAAAAAGATCGTCAGCTGGTAATCAACCGCCAGAACTTCATTGAGCTTTGTCGAGTTGTAACCGAGATGGACGAGATCGTTTTCAAGCAAATATTCGATCGTATGGGCTACTCGATCGATTGGCATGACGAGTACGCGACTATCGACGACAAGAGCCGTAGAATCGCCCAGCGTAGCTTCTTAGATCTCTACCAGAAGAATCATGTATACCAGCTCGAATCACCGACCATGTGGGACGTTGATTTCCAGACTGCGGTCGCACAGGCTGAAGTTGAGGATCGAGAAAAAGGTGGGGCGTATCACGACATAAAATTCGGCGTTTTCGAAGAAAATGCACCGGTTAAGAGTTTCGTGATTTCGACTACCCGACCTGAATTGCTTGCAGCTTGCGTGGGCATTACTGCTCACCCTGACGACGAGCGGTTCAAGGGTCTGTTTGGTAAGCACGCCGTTACGCCGGGTTTCTTCGCCAAGGTTCCGATTTTCCCTAGCACTGAAGCCGATCCCGAAAAGGGAACCGGAATTTTGATGGTTTGTACCTTCGGGGATCAGACTGACGTTGCGTGGTGGCGCGAAGAAGGACTTGAGCTTCGTCAGATACTGGGTCGAAACGGTCGTATTCTCGATCACCAGTTCGGTGGCGATGGCGGCTGGGCCAGTACTAATCCTGAAAAGGCAAACAAAAACTACCAGACGATAGTTGGCAAACGTATACCGTCTGCCAAATCGCTGGTTGTCGAACTCATGCGCGATCCTGCGAACTCGGCGACTGGAAACGAAGCGCCTTTACAGAATGAACCTAAGCAGATTCTGCACCCTGTTCGTTACTACGAGAAGGGCGACAGTCCGCTCGAATATCTGACAACTCGCCAATGGTTTGTGAGGATGCTCGACAAAACCGATCAGATGATCGAAATGGGTCGCAAGATCAATTGGCATCCCGAGTTCATGCGCAAGCGTTTCGAAAATTGGACCGAGAACCTGAATGTCGACTGGTGTATTTCGCGTCAGCGTTACTTCGGTGTCCCTATTCCAGTTTGGTACCCGCTCGACGGCCAGAGCGAACCGCAGTACGACCAGGCGATCATTGCAACGCCCGACATGCTGCCGGTCGACCCAGAGTCCGTCGCTGCTCCTGGCTACGACGAGAGTCAACGGGGTGTTGCTGGTGGATTCGCTGGTGAGCCAGATATTTTTGACACTTGGTTTACTTCGTCACTAAGCCCTCAAACGGTTGCTCGATGGGGTGATGAAGACGACCAGATGAACACGTTGTTCCCGATGGACGTTCGTCCACAGGGTCACGACATCATTCGAACTTGGGCGTTCTACACAATCGCTAAAGCAATGCTGCATCAGGAATCGGTTCCTTGGTACAACATCAACCTTTCTGGTTGGGTGCTTGATCCAGATCGAAAGAAGATGTCGAAGTCGAAGGGCAACGTAGTCACTCCAGTCGATACTCTCGACAGGTTTGGTGCGGATGCTGTTCGATACTGGTCGGCTTCATTCAAGCTTGGTACCGACGCATCTCATGATGAGGCGATCTTCAAGATCGGTGGCAAGCTGGTCACAAAGCTCTATAACGCAGGAAAGTTCGTGCTGGGTCAGACCGCCGATGACGGTCCAATCGTAAACGAGCTTGATATGGCGTTTATTGCTGAGCTCAAAGAAGTTGTTAGAACTGCAGGAGAGGCGTTCGAGAAGTTCGAGTTCTCGGTTGCATTGCAGGAGACTGAAAAGTTCTTCTGGGGTGCGTTTACTGACAACTACATCGAGCTTCTGAAGAGACGTTCACGTTCGGAAGATGATCCTGCGGGCAGGGCGTCGGCAGTTTCAACTTTACGTCTGGGACTGAATGTTGTCCTTCGTTTGTTCGCCCCGATTGTTCCGACAATCACCGACGAAGTTTGGAGTTGGGTTTTCGCCGAGGAAACGGGTCACCTGTCGATTCACAAAGCGCCGTGGCCGACTCCGGAAGAGCTTGATTCGATTCCTGCTCCAAAGGTCGCAGGATCGTTCCAAGCGGCTTGTGACGCTATTTCAGCTATACGCAAGGCAAAGAGCGAGAGCGGTGTGAGCCTGAATCGTGAGCTACTGAGCTTGGTTCTGGAGGCCGACGAGGTTGGCCAGTCGGATTTACGGTTCGTGCTCGATGACGTCGCAGCGGCAGGTGGAGCGGCGTCGATTGGCTTCGCTAAAGGTACACCGACGGCTGATTGGCGATACACGGCTCAGATCGAAGCGGCTGAAGCACCAGAGAAGAAGTAGGCGAGTGGTCTAGTTTCAAGAATAGTTAAAGGAAAAGACCGGAGTCACAAATGGCTCCGGTCTTTTTTTGATCGTAAAAGAACTGCTAACTCTTCGACTTCCATTCTTCCCAGTTGTCCAAAGTGAAATCTGGGACTGAGAAGAACTTGTGAAGCGCACCTTCTTTGGCGCGAACTTCAGCACACATCTTGGCAACATCCACCGCCTCGTCGACCGTGACCCGAGTAACGCCATCTGCGTCGCAAACCAGAATATCGCCCGGATTGATCGTCAGACTCGCAACGGTAACGGCTACTTCGTGCTCGATCATGTTGAACGGACCGTGTCCCGGCACGCGTCCTGTAGCCCAAAGAGGCAATCCAGCTTGCTCGATACCGGGAATGTCGCGTGCGTTGCCTTCGACTAGTGCCGCAACAGCACCGAGTGCTTTCATTTGAAATGCCATGCCATCGCCGATGATTGCGCCACGGTTTGCGGGCTTATCGACGTCCTGCTGAACGACGATTACTGGGACGTTCGCCTTCGCAATCGAATCAAAGTAGTCGGTACGCAAATAGCCATCGCTTTGTTCGCCCGAAAGCGGAGTCCATGTCGAAGTGAGTGCGTAACCTACAGCCGGTTTTGCACCCGGTGAGATGTATTCCCGAACGCTCGGATCGGTGTAGTCGTCGTTGGCATTGACATAACCTCGAACTAGGATTCCCGCGTTCTGGACTGTGGCTGAATCGTACTCTGCGAGCGTGTCGAGGATCGACTGATTGATTGTTTTCATGGTAGGAAGTCTGGTCTAGTTGTTTGGATTATTAGTCGAGTGGGAGAATGTCTGGCTCTATCGAGAGAATGTCGCCGGGGAAAAATTCACGCCATGACTCGAACTGCTCAACGAAGGTACGACCTTCTTCGATAGATCCGAGACCTTTGACTGCTCGTCCCGGATCGTATCCGGTCGTTTTGGCGAGGGCTTCGATGCCGCGCTTAGTGTCTCGTACGCCACCAACCGAAAAGGTATCGCCTTCATCGTTCTCTACGATTAGATCGATTCCTTTTTTCTTCTGCTTCCAGTACAGCCTCATATGGACACCTTATTTTCTTGCAGGTTTCGGCAGGCAGTGCTTGCCGGTATCAATAATCTGGGATCGATGATTGATATGGATATTCTAAGGGCAGAAGCAGCAATCTGGGACGTATAGCGGTTGGGAATTGACGAAATGGGTGCTGGATCTAGGTGACAAAAATTTGCTACAGAGGCTGAATTGGCGCTGAGCGCGTTGCTATCCCCGTCGAAAATCTCTCCATTTCGCTTAGCTGCGATTGAGAAGTTGACCGAGTGCTGCCGAGGTATCGGGGGGGGCGTGTTAGCGCTTCGAGAGGTGTGGAAGTGCTCGATCTAGGATGGCGTGTCCGACATCGAGCTTGTTCATGAGGGGCTGTGGTTCAGCGTTGCCGTCGGGATCGACGAAGATGACTTTGTTTGTGTCGGTGCCGAATCCACTTTCCGGGTCTTTGACGTTATTTGCAACAACGAATGCCGCACCCTTTGGCGCTGCCTTTGCTTGGGCGTTGGCTTCGAGGTCGCTGGTTTCAGCGGCGAATGCGACTTTGACCAAGTTCTTGCCCTTAGCTAAAGGCATGAAGTCTTCCACCTTCGTGAGTTCGAGCGACATGCTGCCTTCGCCCTGTTTCTTGAGTTTTTGGTCGGCGACATCGGTCGGTGTGAAATCGGAAATTGCGGCAGCCATTACCAGTAGGTCGCCATCGCTGGAAATTGGGAGTATCGCATCACGCATGTCGGCGACAGTGACGGTGTTTACTACGGTCACTCCCGAAGGCACAGGTAGATCGGATGCGGTGACAAGCGTCACTTCTGCACCGCGATCTCGTGCAGCTTCGGCGATGGCGTATCCCATCTTGCCGGTTGATCGGTTTGAGATGAAGCGCACGGGATCGATTGGTTGATTGGTGCCACCAGCGGAAACGATGACACTTCGACCAGCGTAGTCGCCATTACGCCCTATCGCCTGTCTCACGAGTCCGACTAGTGTGGCCGTCTCGACGAGCCGGCCTTTGCCGACAAGTCCAGAAGCAAGTCTTCCCTCTGCTGGTCCAACGATAATAACGCCGTCTTCGACGAGCGTTTTCACATTTCTTTGAGTCGACGGACTTGCGAACATATCGGCGTCCATCGCTGGAGCTACGATTACTGGTGCTTCGGTAGCAAGTACGGTCGCTGTTAGTGGGTCGTCAGTAATGCCGAGTGCGAGCTTTGCGAGCGTGTTCGCAGTAGTAGGAGCTATCAATACGCAGTCGGCGCGCAGGGCGAGAGCGACGTGGTCGATACTGAGTTCGGAATGCGCTTCCCAAAGACCAGTTGTTACGGGCAGATGAGTAAGCGCTGCGAACGTAGATGAACCGACGAACTCGTTGGCCGCAGTCGTCATTATCACGTTGACAGTAGCGCCAGCTTGAACGAGCTTGCTGGCGATGTCGGCCGCTTTGTACGCGGCTATCGAACCTGTCACCCCAAGAACGACGTTTTTGCCTTCAAGCGGAGGGCGAGAGATCGGTTTGTTTGAGCTAATTTCGGGCGACATATCATGCACCTGAAGCCGGTTTAGGCGTTATTCATTTCGTGAACGAGTCGAAGCCCCAACAGGGTCAACTCAGGGTTCACATGATCGAAAGATTCGGTGTGTTCTGCCATCAGATTTGCCAAGCCACCTGTAGCTACTACTTTGACATCTTCGGGAGCGTCTGGATTCAATTCCATCTTGAATCGAGCGAGCATTCCCTCGATTAATTCGGCGAATCCATATACGAAACCTGATTGCATCGAAGCCACGGTGCTACGACCGATCACCCTGTCTGGTGCAATCAGTTCGACACGGCGCAGTTGGGAGGTATTGCGGAACATAGCGTTGGCAGCTATTTCCATACCGGGAGAGATTGCTCCACCGATGTAGTCGCCATCGGCGGTGATTGCGTCAAATACTGTCGCTGTGCCAATGTCGACAACAACGATTGGTCCGCCATAAAGCTGATGGGCTGCTACAGCGTCAACTATTCTGTCGGCTCCGACATCTTGGGTTCGGTCGTAGTGGATTCGTATTCCGGTGCGAACGCCGGGACCGATTACCAAAGGGAGGGCATCGGTTAGTGACGCTAGTGCGTCAACATAGTCTTCCGTTAGGGGAGGGACGACCGAGCAAATGGCTACTGCGTCAAACGAACTTGGCTCAACGCCTTTAGATTGCAGTACGCCTTTGAGCGCCCATGCGTGCTCGTCGATAGTGCGAGTTTCGCGTGTAGCCAACCGCCAGGTGGCGGTTAGTTCTTGGTCGGTAAAAGCACCGATCGTGATGTTCGTATTGCCGATATCGACAGTGAGTAGGGTTGTCACTATTACCCAGTATAAGAGCATGGCATTGAAATGCACGCTTAATTACACGCGACCGGATTCGACGACACCGATGAATTTATGTGAAGTTAGTTGAAATCTAGTTGCATAGTGTCTCGGTAGAACAGACCGAGGCGTTCTATTATGTCGGTGGCTCGCATACCTGTGTCTCCTAGTTCTTGTCGAGCGGCTTCGGCTGCGTAACCGTGAATGAACACCGCTAGAACGGCCATTTCAAATAGTTGATCGGGTTGTTGGGCGACAAGTCCTCCGAGTAGCCCGGCGAGCACGTCGCCACTGCCGCCCTTGGCGAGACCCGTGTTGATCCACGGTGAGACTGCAATGCGACCATCGGGGGCTGCGATAAGAGTTGAAGCGCCTTTGAGTAAGACAACCTTGTTGAACTTTTTCGCTGCTTCTTTACCAATATGGAGTCGGTCGTTTTGAACTTCCGCAGATGTAATTCCCATCAGGCGACTCATCTCGCCGGGATGAGGAGTGAGAACTGCCGGGTTGGCAAACCGCTCCCACCAACGGTGTGTTCCCGCGAGGATGTTCAGGGCATCGGCATCGATGACGAATGGAGTGCTGTCGTCGATTTCATAGAGAACAGTCGATGTGAATTTTCTTGCAGCGGAAGAAGTGCCGAGACCGGGACCTATAGCGACCGAGGTGGATTTTTTCGCCAGCTCGAGAACAGAATTGGCAGCTTCGGATGCTTGCAGATTGTCGTTACCGTCCACAGGCAGCGATAGATACATCGCCTCGCGGATAGCTCCGGCTATCTGGCGGTATGCCGATTCAGGCGTGGCCACGAACGTTAACCCGACGCCCGATCGAGTGGCAGCATCGGTCGCCATCGTCACTGCTCCGAGATAGTCCTTTGAGCCCCCGACTATAAGCGTGGAACCGAATGTGCCTTTGTGTCCACCGAACGGTCGTTCAGGAAGAAATGAGGCGGCAAGATGTTCAGTAATTAGATCGGTATCTACTTGCGAATCTAGACCATGCGGAATGTCTATTTCAAGAACCGAAACTTCGCCGGTTACCGATGGATCGGCCGCGATCACTGGTCCTAACTTTGGATAACCGAGCATTAGTGTGCGATCTGCTGGGAGGCCTGCGATATCAAATTCACCAGTGTCAGAATTAACGCCGGTTGGCAGATCGAGGGCAACTACTGGCACGCCAGATTCGAGTGCTGTGAATGTGATTTTAGAGAGCGGGTCGACGATGGCGCGTGTCGAACCGATTCCAAGGATAGCGTCGATTATCAGATCAGTTGATTCGAGCAGTGCTCGTAGCGTGTCGGTACCGGAATGGTCGATGATATCTACGATACAAACGCCCGCTTCGAGTGCTGAATCCCGCTTGGGATCAGTCGAATTTCTCTTCGCACACAAAACTGCGGTAACGATCGCACCCCATTTCTCCAGATGCCGGCCTGCCACAAATCCATCGGCTCCGTTGTTACCCGCACCGATTAAGATCGTAATTCGCTTGCCGAACAGTTCGCTGTGTTTGCCGAATTCGTCACGAACGGCTTCAGCGACCGCCAGCCCGGCGTTCTCCATCAACTGATCGAGCGATACACCTGCTTCAACAGACGATTGCTCGATGACTCGCATTTGGTCAGCGGTTACGAGTTTCATGGCTTCCAGGCGTCGTCTCTGGCTTCTCCAACTGCGGAAGCCGTGGCAATTTCACGAGAGTGTGAAAGGCTGAGGGCGATTCGTGTGATGCCCATCTTCTCGGCGCGAATTTTCGCAGGACCGTGCAATATGACTTCCGGTGGTCTGCCTCGCGTGCGCGTGACCTCGATCGACTTCCACGGCACGCCGCGAACGCCGGTGCCGAGTAACTTCATTACCGCCTCTTTAGCGGCGAACCGACTCGCCAGCTGGTGCGGACGTCCTTTGGCGTAGAGCTGTTCGCCTTCAGTGAAGACCTTCGCAAGAAATCTTTCGGGATAGCGTTGGAGCACACCTGCGACTCTGGGAATCTCGATTAAGTCGATTCCTGTATAGATCATCTGGGCAGCGCCTCCGGTCGAAACCGTTGAGTAGGGTTCAATTGATGCTCGGAATAATACTTGTTAAGACAATTCTCGGTTAGGATTTATCGACATAATTACGAAATTCGACACTCCAATTTTCCAACTTAATCAGACCAACTAGGTCTGGAGGCTAATAACAAGTGACAGCACGAATTATTGACGGCAAAGAAATCGCCGCGAAAGTTCATGAGGAAGTTGCAGTCGGAGTTGAAGATTTTAAAGAGAAACATGGAACGATTCCGGGTTTAACCGTTGTGCTAGTTGGTGATGATCCGGCTTCGCATTCATATGTTAAAGGCAAAGAACGTGCTTGCGAGAAGGTTGGAATAGCAACCGAAACGATTATTCGGGATTCATCAATCACTCAAGAAGAATTGCTAGGAATTGTCGAGAGTCTCAACTCCGATCCAGCCGTAAACGGAATTCTGATTCAATTACCGTTGCCAAAGCATCTTGATGAAGACGCTGTCATTCATGCGATCGACCCGATGAAGGATGTTGACGGACTTCACCCGGAAAATGCCGGACTTCTGATGCTTGGCCAACGTCGGTTTGCCCCAGCAACCCCACTAGGTGTGCAGCGGATGCTCGTTGAGCAGAACGTCGATATGAATGGTGCGCGTGTCGTTATCGTCGGTCGAAGCAAACTCGTTGGTATGCCGTTGACCGCTCTTCTTCTACAGAAAGGCATCGGTGCCAACTCGACCGTAACTGTTTGTCACACCGGAACTAAAGATATGGCAGCCGAAACCCGCAGGGCCGATGTTTTGATTGCCGCTGCTGGATTTCCCGGAGCTGTTACTGCTGACATGGTGAAGCCCGGAGCAGTGGTTATCGATGTCGGAGTATCACGTGTCGATGATTCAACACGTAAACGTGGTTACCGACTAACCGGAGACGTTGAATTCGAAGGAGCGTCTGAAGTCGCTTCAGCGATTACTCCCGTACCGGGAGGGGTTGGCCCGATGACGATTGCAATGCTGTTGGTGAATGTATTGCATGCCGCAAATTTAGCTGCTACAAACTGAGACTTCATTAAAGATTCCGCTAATTTGCGGTAGAATGATCCTTTATCCGCTGACACCAGCATTACGATCAGGGTAATTTGTTAGGCGTCGATAGTATGTTTGTTCGCATCTGATAACTTATGGCAAGTTCCACGAAATCCAGCGCAAAATCGTCTTCGGGAAAAGCGAAGTCATCAAAGAATGGAAAAAGTAGTTCTTTGGGTCTGGATGACGGTGGCGTAGATGGCGTGGCGGACAACCTCGAGTTGTATCGGCAGATGTATCTCATTCGCCAGTTCGAGTTAGCGTGTGGCGAGAACTACTCCAAGGGTCTGATTCGCGGATTCCTTCACCTTTATATTGGCCAAGAAGCCAGCGGTGTCGGAGCTCTTTCGACACTTCGTGACGATGACTATGTTGTTAGCCACTACCGAGATCACGGACACGCCTTGGCGCGTGGGCTCGACGTGAACCGATCAATGGCTGAACTTTTCGGTAGGGCAACTGGAACGTCCAAAGGCAAGGGTGGGTCGATGCACCTGTTCGACGCTGCCAAGGGTTTCATGGGCGGGCACGCTATCGTTGCGGGGCAGTTGCCTCTCGCTGCAGGTCTTGCACTTGCCCAGCAGTACAACGATACCGACGCATTTACTATTTGCTTCTTTGGCGACGGATCGACAAACCAAGGTTTGTACCATGAGACTATGAACTTGGCGGCTATCTGGAAGCTACCGATTTTATTCTTCCTCGAAAACAATATGTACGGAATGGGATCGTCGATCGAACGGGTTCGTGCTGGTGGAATAGACTTCTATCCAGGCATGGCGACGTACGGTATTCCAGCTGCCGAAGTAGACGGCATGGATGTTCTTGCTGTCAAAGAAGCGACCGAACTTGCGGTCGCACGAATTCGAAATGGAGACGGTCCTCAGTTCATCGAGGCTAAGACTTTCCGTTTCGTAGGGCATTCGCTCGCCGACGGTCAGAAGTACCGTGGCCAGGAAGAGGTCAAGGAATGGGAAGGGCGCGACCCTGTCGCAACGTTCCCAGCCAAGCTGATCGAAATGGGACTGGCGACCGCTGACCAGATCAACCAGATCAAAGCGGGTGTCGACGAAGATGTAGCAATTGCCGTGAAATTTGCTGAAGACAGCCCCGAACCCGAACTATCTGAAATCTACAACGACGTACTCGCTTAACTCATATGCCAGAAATTGTTCTAAGAGAAGCACTAAAACGAGGACTTGAAGAAGCACTCGATAACGATCCACGTGTGTTCATCATGGGTGAAGACATCGGTGAGTACGGTGGTGCCTATGCTGTTACCGACGGCTTCCTGAAGAAGTTTGGCGAAAAGCGGATTAAAGACACACCCATTTCCGAACAAGCGTTCTTGGGTGCAGGTATTGGTGCTGCAGTAGCCGGACTTCGACCTATCGTCGAGTTCATGTCAATGTCATTCACGCTGGTCGCCTTCGACCAAATCGTGAACATGGCGGCAAACTTGCGCTACATGTCGGGCGGCCAAATAAGCGTTCCTATGGTCATTCGAGCACCTACCGGTGCCGGAGTTCAGTTGGGGGCGACTCACTCACAGAGTTTCGAGACATGGCTAGCTGAAGTACCGGGCATGAAAGTTGTTTGCCCTTCGACTCCATATGATGCTCTCGGTTTGATGCGTTCTGCGATCAAGGACGATAATCCAGTGTTGGTCGCCGAGCCTGCTTTGCTCTACGGAGCTAAAGGCGAAGTTCCTGATGAGTACTACGAGATAGAAATCGGTAAAGCCGATATCACTCGTGAGGGTAACGATATTACTCTTGTATCGTACGGATACGGAATGCGCCCGGTCAACGACGCTGCCGAGACTCTTGAGGGTCGAGGCGTTTCGGTTGAAGTGATCGATATGCGATCGCTAAGCCCGATCGACATGGATACGATTATTGCTTCGGTTCAGAAGACCAATCGTGTTGTGGTTGTCGATAATGCACGCCGCAGAGGCGGAGTTATGGCAGAGGTAACCGCCGATCTTCAGCAAGCCGCTTCCGAGTGGCTCGACGGTCCTGTCATGCGTGTCGGATCAGCCAACGTGCCATGGCCTTACAACCGTGGTCTCGAACAAGAAGTTCTCACTGATGCCGACGACGTGCTCGCCGCAGTCGCCGAAGGCTACGGACTGTAGCGTTTGTTTTTGTGTTCGGATGGTTCGCTCGCTGCCTTTAGTTTATAAAGCGGTCACTAATTCTTGTGAGCTGATCTGATCTATTATCGGTAACCCTGTAAGCTTCGGTTAGTTAGAGTGGTTTTTACTACGACTAGGAGAGTTTATGATTTTGCCGACTGAGCGCACATGGGAGGATCGCTTCAATGAATGTTCATGAATTCGATCTCCACTATGTCGCATCCAGCTTTGAAACCGAAACTCAGACCAGCCGGACGTCTCTCTGATATAGACATCTATGCTAATACGTGCGGACGATTCCCCCGAGTGCTTTGTGTGCTTTAAGGAATACTCACGTTGAACACTTTCTCTCAAGAAAACAATCCAGATATTTCTGAATCCTCACCTACTCCCCCAGTGCCGCCTCTAGGTAATATCGACCTCTCAGGCCTGATTCAATTCGGTCTTACCAAAGCAGCGAACGACCAGTTCACAGCGATAATTGCTAAAGACTCTGAGCTTGTTCCCGGCAGAGTCACTAGAGTCGATGGAATTTCCACTTTCGTTCAGACCGCTACGATCGATTATCGAGCAGTCAGTAGATTCGCTCGTATCGCTCATAAAGATGAATTTGAAATCGAACCTGCGCAACCGACTGTTGGCGACTGGGTTCTAGTTCGCCTGGGCGAAAATCAGGATCCCGACGAGATCGAACTCGTTCTTCCGCGGATATCGCTTCTCAGCAGAAAACGAGTTATGCGCGGGAAAGAGCAGGGTGATGAGCAGGTCCTCGCTTCTAATATCAACACCGTGTTTGTGGTTCAAGCGGCGACGTATTTCAATCCAAGTCGACTCGAACGAGAGATAGCTCTGGTTTGGGGTAGCGGGGCAACACCAGTCGTAGTTATTACGAAAATCGACCTGCTTGAAGAAGGGCAAGACCCCACGGTAGTCATCGCACAGGCGAAAGAATCGGCGCCGGGTGTTGAGGTTTTCGCAGCCAGCGGCATAACTGGCGCTGGCATTGAGCCACTTTGGGAATTCACTAAATCCGGAATTACCGCCGTTTTGATCGGTGCTTCAGGAGTCGGGAAATCTACTCTCGTGAATCTACTTATGGGTCAACAAGCGATGGAGACTGCCGAGATTCGGGAGTCCGACACACGAGGTCGTCACACAACGGTCACTCGCCAACTGTTACGGCTTCCCAACGGCGGAGTGCTAATCGATACCCCAGGTATTCGAACGATTGGGCTCGTGTCGGGCAGCGAGGATGCGTTGGCGAAAACGTTCTCAGATGTCGAAGAATATATGGGGAAATGTAGATTCAGTGACTGCGGTCACAGTAACGAACCGGGCTGCGCAATCGTGGATGCGCTTGCGAAAAACAACCTTTCACAAGCTCGGTTTGATTCGTACATGCGTATGGGGCGTGAACTTCAATTCGAAGAAACCAAGAACGATGCGACGGGCAAAGCCGATCATCAGCGAAAGATGAAGGTAGTGGCGAAGACAAATCGACAGCGGACTAAAGCGGAAAAACGCAAGAAATCCTGACATTAGAAAACGGCTAGAGACCGCTGAATGATCAGCATTTTTTAGCATCTTTGTCTAATTCTTGTGTAACCTCTATCAACGGGTCTTTAAAACCAGTATGGCAAGTGCGCCAAACCAACGATTTTTACGAGCGATCGTTCCCGCAGGAGTCCGAATTTGATCAGCGAAGTTACTATGCCCTCAATGGGTGCCGACATGACCGAAGGCACCATTGCCAAGTGGCTTAAAGTCGAAGGCGACTCAGTTAGCCGTGGAGACAAACTCGCAGAGATCGAAACCGACAAGACAGTTGTCGAGATGGAAGCGTATGCCGAAGGTCTGCTTCGAAAGATAGTCGTTCCAGAGGGCACCCTTGTGGAGGTTGGAACCGTTATCGCGTTCATTGGCGACGCCGGCGATGATATTCTTGAAATTGCCGAAGCATCTCCTCCTGTTGAAGCTCCGAAAGTTGAAACTGTACTGGCTGCAGTTGCGCCAACACCAGCGCCTGTTGAACAGATAGTGCAGACTCCTGCTCCACAAGCTGCAGTGCCGGGTGGTCGAGTAAAGGCTTCACCCATCGCTCGTAAGCTTGCCGAAGAAAAAGGCATCGATATCTCTGCAGTTCCAGGAACTGGACCTGGCGGACGAATTACAAAGACGGACGTAGAAAATTTCACTCCTTCACCTGCGTTCGCTGCTTCTGGCGGTCGGGGTCAGGTGGTAATGGACGGCTCGGACACACCTCTTTCGTCAATGCGACAGGCAATTGCTCGAGTTACCGTCAAGTCGAAGACAGAGAGCCCTCACTACTACGTGACACACGAAGTAAATATGGGCCCTGCGATGACCTTCCGAGCACAGATCAACGAGGCATTGGTAGACGATGGCGAACGGGTTTCTGTAAACGACATGGTGCTGAGAGCTGTAACAATCGCTCTGCTGAAGCACCCGAAGTGGAACTCTTCGTTCGATGGAGACAAACTCATTGGTCACTCCGATATCAATCTTGGTGTAGCGATCGCCCTTGAAGAAGGCCTAATTGTTCCTGCTGTAGTTGGTATCCACAACATGTCATTGATTGAGATTTCACGAGCAGTTCGTGATCTTGGTAAACGGGCTCGTGGTGAAGGCGGTTCGCTGACCCAGGCCGAGATGACGTCAGGCACATTCGGTACCTCGAACCTCGGTATGTTCGGAACCGATACTTTCGCAGCTATTATCGTTCCACCAAACGCTGGAATCATCGCTGTTGGCGCTGTAAAAGAGAAGCCAATTGTCAAGGATGGTCAGATCGTAGTTGGTAAGACAATGAACTCCACGATCTCGGCGGATCACCGCGTTGGCGATGGTGCAGAGGCCGCGATTCTCATGGGTGAGTTTCAGAAGGCTTTGGAAAATCCTGCTCGTCTCATACTGTAGTCATAGCCTCGAATTTATGATCAAGTGTGATCACTGATTGATTGGTGATCACGTAGCAACGAACATCCAAATCCCTGTTTACTTGCGGGGCAGTCGATAGGTCACTAACGATGTACGTACGGGAAACATTTAGCACTGAGGAACGAGCGGTACTAAGCCGATTCTTCACGAATATAGATGATCCCGTTTTTGCTCTTATTAACCTCCCTGAGGTTGTAAAAGGTGCACTGTTTGCACGCTACAGCCGTTCGTCTAAGTCGCTACGCCGATTGTTTCTCGATGAGTTTTACGATCAGCCAGAAGCGCCTATTGAAGAACTGACAGAAGATTCTGATAGCCAACAACTGGTATCGCTCAATCGTGCAGAAGGTCTTTACGAGCGAGTGTTCTCGCAGTACGGTGATGACTCGGTGGCTCAACTAGGCGGGGCGCACATTGCGTGCGAGCAAGCATCAAACATTCTGACTAAAGTGTTGGAGTGGGGCCGGCTAGCTGCGTACCTTGAACAATCGACTCGGTACATCTATTACGATCAGAAACTCGGCGATAAATATCGCTACATCACCCCTCCTGAGATCGTAAATGGACCTATTGCTGACGAATACACGAAGACCATGGACTGGTTATTCGATGAATACTCTGAGCTAGTCCACGTCTGTGCGCAGTACTTCGAGAATCAGTTCCCTCGTCAGGACGGCGATTCAAAGTTCATATATACCGCGTCGATTCGCGCTAAGGCGTGCGATTCTGCGCGTGGATTATTGCCAGCTTCGACTACTTCGAACGTCGGTATTTTCGGGTCGGGACAGGCTTATGAGTCGATGCTGATTCGGATGAACAGTCACCCCCTCGAAGAAGTTCGAGACTACGCTCGGATGATGTTGGAAGAGCTTCGCAAAGTAATTCCTTCGTTCTTGAAGCGAGTTGATCTGCCAGACCGCGGCGGTGTGTGGTCGGACTATTTCCAAGAGAACCACGAGGCTATGGAGCGTATCGCTTCAAGCATCGATGCAGAGCCCGACGGAATCGATGAAGTCACTTTGGTGGAGTGGGATCACGACGCTGAGAACAAAATAGCGGTAGCTGCCTTATACGCCCACTCCGATTTACCCGACACGCAACTGCAAGCCATCGTCAATGCGATGAGTGATGCTAACAAAGCGGAAGTGTTACGTGCGTACGTCGGTGATCGACAAAATCGTAGGCACAAGCCCGGACGAGGGATGGAACGCTCATTCTATCGCTTTGATGTTCTCTCCGATTTTGGTAGTTTTAGAGATTTGCAACGTCACCGAATGATGACTATAGATTGGCAGCGTTTGGGAGTGAAACACGGCTATTCAACGCCTCTTGCGATCGAAGAAGTCGGCTGGACTCAACGTTGGGACGATGTGATGGGGCGCATGAGCGATTTCCATCAGAGTGTGCTCGATGAGCACGGTTCCGACGTATCTCAGTATGTTGTGCCATTCGGATTCAAGCTCCGATATTCGATGCAGTTCAACGTTCGAGAGGCGTTCCACTTGCTGGAGCTTCGTACTGCTCAGCAGGGTCACCCAGACTATCGCCGGGTTTGCCAGATTATGCATAATTTGATTCGTGAAAAGGCGGGGCACAAAGCTCTTGCTGACGCGATGACTTACGTCGATCATGGGTCGTACGACCTTGAGCGACTTGAGGCAGAACGTAGCGCCGAGAAGAAGCGAGAAGCTTAAGCACCAACTGGCTAACTGGCCTTGTTTCTGGTCATGAACCATGCCGGGACCAACGCCACCGCGGACAAGATGGCTGCATAGAGATAGAAGCGGGTGAATACCGCCATCCCTGCGTCGGTGGCACTATCGATGATCTGCTGCTGTACTTCCGGGTCGAGAGAAAAAGCGGGCACGTCGGCGACCAATTCGTGAAATTGAACTGTACCCAATGCCGTCATCGCCGCGAGACCCGCAGTCATACCGACCATACGGGAAACACTCAATAACGCTGAAGCGGCTCCGCTCTGATCGTCTTGAACGCCAAATAGCGCCGTCTCGGCGATGGGTGAGACCAACAAACCAAGTCCAAGACCAGTGATTGCCAGATGGATCGTGAGGGCGGGTTCGGCTATATCGATAGTCCAACTAGACAGGAGTAGGAATCCCGCGGTAGCCAGGATCAATCCAGATAGCGAAGGTATTCTGGCTCCCCAATGTTGAGTTATAACTCCGCCTGTTACCGCACCCACGGCAATTGCCAATGTCATACGTAGGAGTTGAAGTCCGCCTTCTAGAGGAGATTGTCCGAAGACCGATGCTGCCATTAACGGAACAGTTACCATTCCGATAATCAATACACTTCCGACTAGGAAGTGTGTCGTATTGGAAAAATTGAACGATGGTAGTTTGAATAGAGTTGGAGGGAATAACGGATCTTGTGATCGATTGTTCATCACGACTAACAAGATTGCTAGAACCGCAGTGATTGCCAAAGAAGCAGCCATCAGGGCATCGGGATCGCCGATTCTGACTAGTCCGATCGTGAGCGTCGATAACGCTGCGGCAAAAATCATGGCTGTCGGGATATCGACTTTTACCTTATTTCGCTTGCCTGGAGGATTTCGCATTATCCAGATCGACGCGACGATGGTCAACGGAATATTCAACCAGAACGCCCATTCCCACGATAGCCACGTCGTGATGCCCCCACCCCAGAGAGGACCGAAAACTCCTCCAGCTTCTGCACTTGCACCGATTAATCCGTATGCGATGGCCCGGTGCTTACCGTCGACAAGTTGTCCTGCAGCGGCGATAGAAATCGGAATCACTGCGCCACCTCCGATTGCTTGGAAGACTCTTGTTCCGATGAGCCAGTTGTATTCGGGAGCACCGCCGTAGAGCAGTCGGGGAATGTCGGGTGATATGGCAACGAGTGCTGAACCGAGCGTGAAAACCGCCATCGCCAGCAAGAACGCTGTTCGATAGCCTGTTCTGTCAGATAGACGGCCCATGAGCGGCATCGCGGCTGTGTAGCCGATGAGATAACCAGTGATCGACCATGAAGCACGGTCGAGTTCGCTAACCCCGACTCTTAAGTCGGCAAGCATGTCGGGTAGCAGGGTTACGACCACCGTTTGATCATCAGCAGCGATGAACACACCGAAGCAGAGCGGTAGGAGGAGCTTGTAGGGCGAGACTATTTTACAGAGCCTGATTAACATAGGTTAGATCGGTGGTTCTATGGTCGATGGCTCGTCGAAATCCGAGAGGGTTATCACCCTAATAGTGTCTGGTTCATCTTCGGATTGAACGGCACCGGAAATAATGATCTTTTTAAGTAGATTCGATGACGAATCGATAGTGATTACTACATTCGGTATTGCATCGGGGTTCACATAACCCACGAGAGCTGCGAGTGATTTCGCTGGGATTTTGCCCGAAATCTCGATGTCACTATTGCTTGCTTGTTCCTCTTTGGCATATGTCGGCTGTTGGGTATCGCCAAGAATGTCGGCGACGAGCTTTACGGGGTCGAGGAATGCGAATGGGCTGTCTTCAGGGGCGATTTCTGACCACACGCCGGTTATCGGGTTAGTCATCCAAGTCTGCTGGCCAATCACGACAGCTTCGACCTTGACGAACATTCGGCCGATACTGGCTTCTGCTTCGAGGTCGAGACCGTCTTTTGCAACGAATCCACCGGCGCGAGTTAATTGTAGGGCGCCGGAAAGCGTGGTGTGACCTGAATCGTGGGTCAGTTGAAAGCTGAAGCTATCAATGTTTCCCATCGATGTTTTGGATAACTCTACGACTTCGGCGGCTGTGAATTTTGGTGCTGCAAATGGCGTAGGGACTGGCGCCGCTTCAGAATTTGAGCATGCAACCGATAGCAAAACCAGCAGCAGTAGAACAACCATAGCTGCATATGATTTAGAGAAGATTGAGTGGTAGTGAAGTTGGGCCATATTCGAATTTGCGACTTAGGATCTGGTCTTCACATTACATCTAATTAAAATTTGGGAGCGTAAAAAGAGCGTGGCTTAAGGATCGCTACAATCACGCATGAATCCGCAGCTATCACATCTTAGTTTGCAATGAAGATCTACTAGCTCCGCGTCGCAGCGATCGCACATCCAGATTTTCGTATCTGAATCGGTAGTCATATAGGTCTGCTCACAATCTTCGTTAGCCCTAGTGCATCAGTCAGCGCAGGAATTATCGAATTCTAAATATTCCCAGCGTTGTTCACAGGAACGATCAGTTGGTTTGTGCAGACAAAACCATGGTGCCTGATGGATCGGTTCCTATTCCGTTCACCCGTTCTTGAGTGACCAATACAGTCGAGAAGAATCGAAGTGGTTCTGGTAATAAGAATGTGATCGTTGCAGATCCGATTCCGCTGACCTCGAACTGAGCTACAGGTCGTGGATCTCCGTTGCCCATCAGCCAGAGGGTGTAGGCGTATCCGGGTTGAGGCTGAGGAAGTCCATGAACCTGAAATACTGCTTCGTTGCCTACTATTTGGACGGCGATGAGTCCAGATGCTGTAGGTTCTGTCGTGGTGATCTGCTGAGTGTTGCCCGCAAGCCAGCTTTCGACTTGGTATCCCTCTTTCGTTGAGACATACGTGAGCCAGTTTTGGTCACTTAGCGCTTGTCGAAGAGCGTTGTTGGCGATACCAAGTTGGGAGACCATTTCTTCTTGGTGGACGACCATTTCAGTGGTTGCGACGAAATCATCTTCCATTACTTTCATCTCAGATTTCATCGTAGCGACTCGGTTTTCAGAGTCGGTCAATGTTGTAGAGAGCTCTGTCTGCAGATTAGCAACGGCGACCGATTCAGTGGCGAGATCGGCCCGGAGGGAGTTGATCTCATTGCCGAGATGGTTGTTCTGGTAAGCCAGAGCGCTACCAACTACGACTACAAGAACGGCGGCCGCAGCCGAAACTCCTATTCCAGATTGGAAAGCACGTCGCCACCAGGAAGCACCTGTTCGCCCGCCCTGTTTCTCATAAATATTAGCGATCTCTACCAATCGTGACGGAGCACTTTGTCCAGCCATCTCCATGATCCGAGTCTTCAAGCTGGCAGGCGGCTCAACCGTAGGGACAGCGATAGCCAATAGATCGGCTGCCTCTGCCAATTCTTCGAATTCGGCTTGAACCTCGGGATCGCGTTCGATTAGATTTTCTACGGCTGCTCGTTCCTCAGCGTGGTCAAGTGCGCCAAGAACGTAACTTGCGAGATTTTCAAACCTAGCGTCCACATTCTTGTTCGATTCAATACTATCTTTAGTTTCGGTCATGCTTGCGCACCTATTTCAGTACTAAGTGCCGTGCGTAACTTTTTCAAAGCCAACCGCATTCGTGTTTTGACCGTGCCGAGCGGTTGGCCGGTTTTCGTTGAAATTTCTGTTTGGGTTAGCCCTTTAAAATAAGAGAGTTCAAGCACACTTTTTTGTTCTACTGGTAGTTTTTCCATGGCTGCACGGATCTTTGCGTACTCAGATTGAGCGACCGCTGCATCCGCTGGAGAAATGTCATTAGATTGAATGTTCAAGTGGTCGTCAATATCAGCGTTTTCTCGGCTTCGATCGCGTCTTCGTTTTCTGAGTTCATCGATCGTCCTGTTGTGGGCAATCGAAAACAGCCAAGTGGAGAACTTGCCTTTCTTAGATGTGTAGGAGGCTCCTCGCCGCCACACGCTCATGAATACATCTTGTGTAACTTCTTCCGAGCCGACCGGGTCATTGAGCATTCGGACTGCGAGCGCGAATACCCTTCGTCCGTACCTGTCGTACAACGCCGCGAGAGCTTGTCGATCTTGTTCACTGATCTTCGCAAGCAGTTCCAGATCTTCTAGTCTCTGGTAATTCAAGCGGTACACCTCGTCCAATCAGGACCCGACCGCCCGTGCATGTATTTGCCGTGCGCAAAAACGTCTAGCCGTTCAGGTAACCAATAAACAATACGTCAGGTTTTGCTAAGCGGTTTCGTGGCTGGCAACCAATTATCTAGTCGGACGAATCATCGCTGCCGCGCAATGTAAGCGCCTTTAGCTTGAGGAGCGCACTTTCTGCCTGCTCAGTATTCGATCCAGCAGGGGCTCGTTCAAGGAACTGAGTAAGCGAATCTAAAGCATCGCCGAAGTTACCGACTTTGGTTTGAAGATGGGCGAGTTCACTGAGATTGCGAAGATTTGTGGGGTCGACCAGCTGAATTCGCTCGGACGCCGAAAGGGCTAGTTCGTACTGTTTATGTTTTTCGTGCGCAACTTTGAGATTACTCAACTGTCGGCGCAATATCGCTCGGTTCGAAGCAGGTTTCAGGAACTTGCGTTCAAGATCGTCTAAGTCACCATTCTTGAAATTGTCCTTGCCCACAATGTTGGTGATGCACTCTTTACGTGAAAGAAGCCCGCCGCTGTGGAACGGATCGATATATATGCGATCTTCACCGGTTCCAACAACAACGACAAAGTGCTTGCGAAGCGATATACCGCGTACCTTCTCTCCGGTAACCCGGGCCACTTCGATGTAGAAGATCGAAAGGGTTACGGGGTTGCCTTTTAGGTGGTCGATAACCTCGTTTAGATGGCTGTTACCTGGGTTGAAATAGTCTTTTGAATCACCCGTAAACCCAGCCTTATCGAACAGAACTTCGTGCATAGCGTCTACAAAATCGAAGTTCGAGTAGTTAGCTGGGAGTAAGTCTTTGACCCTAATGCCAAACTGGGCTATTCGCCCTTGATAGGCAATAACGTCAAGATCGGGAAATTCGCTCGATGCTGCATACAATGCTGCCGCACCAAGGTTTATCTCATCGTCAGGGCATCTTATTGCTCTGGCGAAGTTTTCTTTTGGAGAGAGCGAACTTGTTCCCAAAACCTAAGGCGACTCCCTGTGTAACTTATTGTGTTTCCGAACTGGATTAGAGGCATTCTAGCTGCCTCTAAGTAAAGCCGCAAACCTATCGCTGTGAGTTAAAACCAGCTGATTTGACATACGGATCATTGGTTGAAAGACTTGGCATTAGCGAGGCATTGCTTCGCTAGTGTTCTGAGATCATTTCAGTGGCACGTGGG
>Ga0302133_10000411_pt1 | contig 27030 bp, 25 predicted proteins | sample CB9_331_MG_FD_203121 | JGI IMG/M metagenome (GOLD analysis project Ga0302133, IMG submission 203121) | Marine microbial communities from Western Arctic Ocean, Canada - CB9_33.1 | ecosystem: Environmental > Aquatic > Marine > Oceanic | place: Canada: Western Arctic Ocean | collected 2017-09-19 | reverse complement strand
CTGCACTCTAAAAGTAGTTGATGGTGGGCATCACACCAACTTGGGTTCTTTTCAGTAGCATTGCAGTCAGACGTGGAGAAAATGGGAGGTGTCATGACTCCCGCTGGTCCGCTGGAATTGATAATACCCTTTTCAACTATGGAATCGCCTGTGCCCTCCGGGACTTGAGCGATGCCACTATTCTGTATGGCAATCCAAGGCTCAGAGGCGGCTTCGTTCATCCACATGAAATCGAACTCGGCCTCACGAGCGAACTGGCGGTCCAATTCCCTGTCACCCAAGTGAAGGTAAAAGTCTGCCTCAAATCGCTGTTTTATCTCGGCCAGAACATGCTTATTGGCAACGAAGTCCACCACAATGTCACTTCGTTCCCACATAGCTGTCTGAGATGAAATGGAACGGTCAGATGCACTCCCGATTATGCAGCCCATTTCCCGGGCCCTTCTCACCATGTCCAGGGTCACTGGCCCTGGTGGGTCACCTGTTTCCAATGTGCCGTCTATATCAAAACTTAGAAGGATCTTCAAGTACGGCCTTCCCCTTTCGAGTCACGAAGAATCACGTTAGAACCCATACTATGACCATGCGTCCGAGACTGTGTTCAAACACATGAACACACTAAATGGCATGTTACGAAAGAGGGTTCTTTTTGTCAAGCAAGAGCCAGATTTGAGATGGGAGTCAACCAGGCAACTAATGCAATCCTAATCGCAAAATACAATGTGGCGTCAAACCGCAATAACGACAGTGAGCCTACTCCAACAAAATGGAGTAGGCTCACTGAAATGCTCGAGAGTCTTATCGTCTAGGGCTTGACGCTGGAAAGGCACATGTACGCAGCACTCCTCGCCGGTGCGAAGGCGCAAATGGCTGTCTCAGCCTTAATGTTGACCTGCCGCTTGCCAGCAGTGCCACGCAGCTGTTGTATACTGTCGATGTACATGGCGGTGCGGGTACGTCCGACACCAAGGTTTCCGCCGCCGGAGGTGAAGGGATGAGGCCCCTCAACCGAGATATCGCCGTTGAAGAAGTCCTTGGAATCTCCCTTACCAACTCCGTGCCAGCCGAAGCCTTCCAGGGTCAACGGCATGAAGAAGGAGTAGCCGTCGTATGGGTTGAAGATATCGACTTCATTAGCATGGAGACCGGAGCCTTCATACGCCATGCGAGCCACCTGGGCCCTGGCAGCCTCTGATTCGTCCAGTGTCTCCTGGCTGCTGCGAACTGATCCGCCCTGTCCACCATTGTGGTTGAGGACGTAGACTGGCTTCTGCTTCATGTCCGCGGCTCGGTCCGTGGTGGTAAAGAGGAATGCGCCAACGGCATTGACTGGACGATCACAGTCCCATATGCGGCAAGGCCAGAGGACAGGCCGGGCATTCACATAGTCTTCAAACGTGAGTCCGGAAGCGCCGTGCAGGGAGTAGAATCCCCAATCATGCATGAGACCGTTCCGGTGCTCGTTTATGATGACTGGAGCCATTAGCTCGTCCCACTGCACACCGTACCTTTCACAGTACTGCTGTATTGTGATTGCACCTGTGAGCTGTAGTCCGTCTCCTGAGCTCCAAGGAGCGTTCCACTGCCTGGGTCCTGGGGCGAAGTCCGAAGCGTTGTCTCCTCCGTGGCGATAACGGCCTTCGAAGTTGTTCATCCCGTACACCAGCAATGCTGTCTTGCACTTACCATCCGCAACGGCCTGAGAGACCATTCCCATCTGTTCACCAATGGCAGGTACGTTGTCGGGAGCGAACTGAACGTTGGTAAACCCGGGCATGTTGTCGATGATCCATTTTGCATTAAGCCGGCTTAGTCCCCACTCAGAGTCGTAGGGTGGCTCGAAGTAAGGCCGTGACGGTCCCCAGTCCGCAGAGGCGCCGCCGGTGGCTCCTGCTCCGGTCTCCGGGCAGACAAACATTCCATCGACATCCTCAGGCTTCACACCAGCGTCATCCAAAGCCTGCTGAATTGCTTTCATCCCGTAGGCACCATAGGTCTTGTCCATTGAAACGCCGTCCCAACGTCGGTCGACATCTGACTGACCCCATCCCACAATCGCGACCTTGCCCTGGCCGTCCCAGATCCCCAATCCTTCTTTATCCCGTCTCCATCCAGTGTATTCCGTAGTCATAGATAACTCCTTCGTTTCTAAACTGTTAGGATATTTCTCTCCTACTGAGCGGTCAGGATACTATACCAATTTCCAATCGTGGATAAGCTGGCCTGGAGCAACCTCCTCAAAGATCACCTCCACCGCTGCTCCCACGGGAATCTCTTTCGCCGGAATATTGTCACTTCCCAAGTTGGCATAGAAATTGATTCCTGGGTCTTCGTCCAAAGATACAATGGCCACGTTGTAAGGCTGGTCTGGTATACGGCGCTGATACCTGCCATCATACGTAACGAAGAACGACAAGATGTGCCCCTTGCCACTGGTGTCCTTCCACTCGAATTTATCGGCGCCACAGTGCTGACAAGCCGGTCTTGGCGGGTACTGTAGTGTGTTGCAACTGATACAGTTCTGAACCACGAGTCGCTTCTCGTTGATGGCGTCCCAGAAAGGCTTGCTGAAATCATCGGGTACCGGTATGAGCTTCGACATATTTCACCTCATTCTAACTAATATTGTCCGCCACATATCCCATGGTAGGTGCCATTATAATCCATAACAACGGCGCAGGATAGTCACCCCGCCGCATCAAGGGAACTCAATTGTTGACTGCACCTTCCATTATCCATGTCTCAATGAGAGCAATATCCTCTGTCGACATGGATGGCCTGTTCAGTGGCATTCGCGGCTGTATTTCCCCCTTGATACGCTGTAGAAGCGTGCTCGATACCGTGTCGCCAGGAATGATTACCTTGCCCCAAGAGCTGCCGGCCAGCAGAGTATGGTAGGAGTCTAGGTAGAGGCCTATCTGCCCCCCGTGGCATGAGGTGCAGCTCTTTCCGAGAATGGGAGCTATGTCCTCACGGTAACTAACGGTGGCCTGGCCTCCAGGTGTGACGGTAGGCGATGGAGTGATTTCAGGGCGTGGCTCAACGCGGTCGATGTGGCCGAGCATGTCGCAGGCTGACACGGCAATGGCCATTAGCAACAGAAGCGTTGACAGATACCAACGGGCATTTCCACGAAAAGTTCCCATCTGCCCAATCATACGGCAGCCCTGAAGAATTGCCTATCTCTATAGCATGACCAGACGGAGAAACAGCACTGTCCACATCTACTCTCGCCGGTATCAGATATTATCCAGGTGGTATCGGCAAATGGCACCTTCGATGTCGACTCGTTCTTCGACATCGAATACAGAATAGCATCGTTTGACACCGAGATGGATTCCCGCGCACGCCACATCTTTAACGATCCAGATTTCGACTCACTAGTACTGTGTGCTGTGAAAAGCGTGGCCAGTAAAGCTGGCGGCTCCGTGTATTATGGACACGTCACAGTACTTAAATAACGACGAAAACGGCCAATTTAATGGGCAACTGAGTTAATAGCTAGGGCGATTGGCTGCCCTAGCTATTAACTGCTTGGTCGTTATAGACTTTCAGCTGAATAGATTCCAGCAACACGAAAGAGGGGTTACAGATGGTAAGACCCACGTGGTACGCAAAACATCCTCCTGCATGTACCTGTGCCAGTTGTGAAGAGAAGCGGTTCATACTACGGCAAAACGGGAAGGTCGGGCGAAACGAAAAATGCCCGTGTGGAAGCGGCAAGAAGTATAAGAAGTGTCATGGCGAGTGAAACCGTTGAAGCTACCTATTTCTCCAGTTTCGTGATATACTTGCCCGAGTGACCTTACAGTGCTAGATGTCGAAAAGGGTGTGTAACTTCTTTACCTGCCCATTCCCCCATGTATTCCTCTGTCGGAGCCACGAATTTAAGAAGAAGGTACATACTCATAGCTACGTCATCCGTTACACCAAATCGGGATTCCAATAACAACTTCAACAGACCGCGATTCAGCGGAGTACCCCATCGGAGCGAAACAGCAAGGCCCCCCGCTTCAGCGTCTGAGCCACTTCCCAGGGACCAGAAATTCGGAGACCTTGATATCTCTGCGCCCATTGCCATCGCTTTGAAGGAAATGGGTTATGAGCAGCCGACTCCCATACAGACTAGGGTCATCCCTACCCTCCTTGGAGGCAAGGACGTCGTCGGTCAGGCCCAAACTGGGACCGGCAAAACGGCCGCTTTCGGCATTCCTCTGACTGAGTCCATTAACACCCTGCAATCAGAAGTGCAAGGAATGGTGCTTACTCCCACCAGAGAACTGGCGGTACAGGTCACTGCAGAACTGGCCCGTATCGGAAGGAATAGAGGCATCCGCGTTGTTGCAATCTACGGAGGCCAGAACATCGAACGCCAGATACGAGACCTAAGACGCGGGGCCCACATTGTTGTTGGGACTCCCGGAAGAATGCTCGATCATCTCGGACGACGCACGCTTAATTTGAGCACTACGAAAATCGCTGTCCTAGACGAAGCCGACGAGATGCTGGACATTGGCTTTGCCGACGCCATAGAGGAAATACTGCGTCAGGTTCCAGACTCAAGGCAGACAGCCCTGTTTTCGGCCACCATGCCAACGCCCATAAGGAGGATGGTCAGCAAACATCTGAGGTCTCCCGAATGGATCAGAGTTGGCGAAGAGTCCCAGACCGTATCCGGAGTAGAACAGGTCTATTATGAAGTGGCGATGCGGGACCGCAACGCCGGCCTGAAAGAACTCCTGTCAAAAGCGCAGGAGGGTCAGACAATCATATTCTGCAGGACTCAGCGTGCCGTGGAGAGAGTGGCAGAATTTTTGGGACGCTCAGGATATCGAGTGGCTGGGATTCATGGTCGCATGAGCCAGTCGCAGCGAGATAGATCCATGCAGGGCTTCCGATCCGGAAACACAAGTCTGCTGGTCGCCACCAATCTTGCAGCCCGCGGGTTGGACATTCCGGCCGTATCTAGAGTTATCAATTACGACCAGCCGCAGAACGTGGAAGAGTACGTACACCGCATAGGCAGGACAGGCAGAATGGGACGCGGCGGTGAGGCGATTACTTTTGTGGGTGAATGGGACTACGATGCTTTCGAGCAGATCAAGCGCCACGTTGGTGATGCACTTAAGCGTAAGAACCTCGCTATCTACAGCCGATACTAAAACAGACCAACTTCAGCTCAATTCCCGCATAACACCGTGAGACGAGGCTATGGAGCCTCGTTCGGGATCTATCTGCTTGTCTCAGCTTCAAGACTCAGAAACCTCAGGCGGTATGCAAGCACCACGCCATGCAACCTACCCAGGATGTATGTCATGTGGTTCTTCACCGTCTGATCGCTGACGTGAATCTGCACCGCGATCTCTTTGTTGGACATTCCCTCGGCCACCCTTGGCAGGATGTCCATCTGGCGACAGCTAAGGCCATTGGTTTCGTTCTGCTTTTGCAGCGCCAAGTACGCATGTTCATGGACTGTAAGTTGTGGCTGCTTCATCTTCAAGGTCTCCAGGATATGTGTAAGCTGATCTAACATCTACCAGATGACCAAGCACAGCGCACTATTGAGCGCAACGAATCGTCTACATGGCACCAGTTGCACAAAGCCCTAAGGGAACTTGAGGTTCGACAGTCATCTCGCGAGAACGCTAGGAAATTTATTCCCGTAATAGAGATGATGATAATGTCAATCTGGACTGATTTAGACGTAAGCCACTGCTGGAGACACCAAGCATCTGCGACTAAACCTCGGCGAGATTGAGAATCCTTCCATTGGTGTGATGGCTTTCGTCTTACCTAAGTAAATGTTCCCATATCCGAATTAGTGACTGGAATTCAAACAAGAGTACAACTCGGCTACCTGGCATCGTCTCCGGATCCCTGCTCCCCTATCGCCATGGAATACCACGGCCGATACTCAGGCGTGATCTCAGCAATTCGGGCCTTAATCTGCTGCGAATCTAGAGAGGGAAGCTCCTCTAGAAACGCCTCTACGCCTGCAATCACACCAAGTTGAATCTCGCGTTGCAGCACCATCAGCTTCTCGTATTCCGGGAATCTGGAGACTTCTTCAATGTCATACAGCTCTTCCGTAAGCTTCTCACCGGGCCGAAGCCCAGTGAAAGTAATGTCGATGTCCTCATATGGCTTAAAGCCAGACATAGTAATCATGGTTTCCGCCAGTTTAACAATACGAACAGGCTCACCCATATCCATAATAAAGATCTCACCTCCAGTGCCCACTGCACCCGACTGCATTATTAGACTAGCAGCCTCAGATATACTCATGAAGTAGCGTTGCACATCTGGATGAGTGACGGTGACAGGACCACCTTGGGCAATTTGCTGTGTGAAGATTGGCACGACGCTGGCATTGCTTCCAAGGACGTTCCCAAAGCGCACTGACACAAATCGAGTTGACCCGAGATCGTTCATCTCTTGCACTATGAGCTCAGTTACGCGTTTTGTGGCTCCCATAACGCTTATGGGCTTGACCGCCTTATCCGTGGATACCATCACGAAGGTTTCAACGCCAGCTGCGCTGGCGCATGAGGCTACTGCCAGCGTGCCTCCAATGTTGTTCTTAACCGCTTCCGCCGGGCTCTGCTCCATCAATGGCACGTGCTTATGTGCCGCGGCATGGAAAACTACTTGGGGACGGTATTCCTCCATAAGCTTCGTGATAGATAATTGGTCGGTGATGTCCGCTACTAACGCCGCCATCTGTACATCTGGGAAGGTGTTTCTGATGTCCGACTCAAGGAAGAAGAGCGAGTTCTCCGCGTGATCTATCAGAACCAGTATTTCCGGCTCAAGTGCGGCTATCTGGTGCGTGAGTTCGGACCCCACCGAACCTGCCGCACCTGTCACCAAGATTCGCTTCCCACAGATGGAATCCCGAATTGCCACTCTATCCAGATGTGCTGGTGGGTGGCCCAAGAGATCTACTGGGTCCACGTCTCGAATGCGATTGATATTCACGATGCCATCTAAGATGTCAGATGTTGAGGGCAAGACCTTGAACGGAATTCCAGTCCTATTGCATTGCTCTACTAAGATGTTCATTTGAAACGCACTGGCCGAAGGGATAGCAATGACCACACTCTCTACTCTGTACTCCCCTACCACCCTAACTATGTCCTTTACCAGCCCAGCAACCGGTAGGCCCTGGATGGAGCTCCCGATCTTCATCCGATCGTCGTCGATAAATGCCACAGGTCTATATCGAAGGATGGGGCTCGTAAAGGCCTGTTTGCAGAGAGCTGCACCGGCATCGCCAGCACCTACAATTAATAAACGCTTTAACATTCTGTCATCCATTACCATGGGGTGGAAACGCTCGCGCATCACCCTAACCCCGAGACGAACGCCTCCAAGGAGTAGGATGTTCCCCACCCAGTCCAAGAGGAAAATGCTGCGAGGAATTCCATCGAAGCCGAATATAAGAGCCTCCAAGATAACAAAGAGCACAGAACCAATTGTGGTCGCCCTGATTATCTTCATTAAATCTACAACGCTGACGTAGCGCCACATGCCTTGAAATAGTCCAGACAGACCTAGCACAGTCATGCGCACGATAATGAGAATCGGCAGTGCCTTCATTACTACGTCGGTTGGCACATTGCCCAAGTTTAAGTCCAAGCGCAGTACAAAGCTGCCGACAAAGGACACAAGTACCAACCCCAGCTGAATGAAAGCGACAAGCAGTTTACGGTATAGGATAAAGTCCTCCACTGACGATGCAATATTTAAGGTGAGCCGATCCAAAATCCGCCGCTTCTATTGTCATCATAGCTAGGTTTCACATAGGTGCACAAACAAGTCTCACGGTTGGTAGTCGAAGTAAGAACATAACCTGTCCATGACCGACATCCCCACCTTATCCTACAGACCCACCATTAATGGCGCAGTTCACCATTCGACGTCTACACCATGCTTGTTAAGCAACGAGAACAAATCTCCGACATTCGCCATAGCAGCCATGTCTTGGGTTGAGAACTGTATATTAAATCGCTCTTCCAGGGTAAGAACCAAATTCAGGTGGTTAAAGCTATCCCAGGCTTCAACATCTTGAGCTGTCATTTCCGGGAATATCTCAAGATCCTCTATCTCAAACACCTCTCGAAAGACTTGTTGTACATGGTCCTTAGTTGCATTCATAATGTCTACTCTTTTCTCAACGCACTATATAGGCAGCGATTTGGGGTACAGGCTCATTGTGTTTAGGCACGTATGCAGCAGCACAAACAAATTGTTCTAACTCAAAGCCAGCTTCTCTGAGTTGAACAAGAACCTCTTCTGCATTGCGGTATAGGTAAATGTGATCAGCGTTAGGTGCCGTGATGGCAGCCGTAATAAACGCTTTACCACCGGGTTGAAGCATTCTCCGCAGAGCTTTTAGAAAAGGTAGCGGCTCTTCAAGGTGTTCCAATACCTCTACCGAAATCAAAAAAGGTGCTGAGCCTGTAATCGGCTCGGTGACAACGTTTTGCTTCAGAATCTGATAGCGTGACTGGCAATTGTATGCTTCGACCTGCTTCTGGGCATATTGTATAGAATGGTCACTTATGTCAAACCCGACACCTCGCGCGCCTGGAACCGATTCGAGCAGGTATCTCGAGTAGAAACCAGTGCCAACGCCCACGTCATAGAAAAAAGGTTCCTGACTATTACGAAGATCGTGTAGAAAGCAAGACTTAAGGAACTGAATTTGTCGATAGTGATGAGGCCACAGGTAATTGCTAAGAAGAATCCCGGGCAGGTAGAGATTAACCATGTATTCCTCGTTGTGGTAGACCTCCGTGGATGCTTGAGCATACGTCTTGGCAACGTAGATATGCTCTTTTTCAAATCGCTTCATCAGTCGCATGCCATCGATGGCAAACTCACCGTAGCCTCTAACAGCCTGAACTAGACTGATATCGTCTGGGAACATATTGGCGAGCAGTGTATCAAACTCCTTGGCCCATTCATCACCGAACTGGCCCAGATTCCTGTCCACCTGATCCACAAAGAATGGGAATGTCTTTCCCATTTCAAGTCGGATCCTGTCAACCATTGGATAGCTCATTGCTGCCTCCTAATTTTCCGCCTCCGTAATCTTGGCAAAGGGATTGTCAAACGGTTGGTCAAGATGCGCCAAGTACAACAAGCGGTCTTCTGTGGTGGACTCTCTTGAGAACCCAAGGCCGGGCAATATGTCTGCAACCGGTTTGTTCTTCTTGGTCGGAATATACTCGCCGCGGAGTTGCTTATGCCCCCTGGCAACCAACCACTGACGCACATGCTCAAACATGGCATTCTCCACTGTCCGCCCCATGACGCGACAGCTCATCAGCAACGTATCGATACGGTACGTCTGGCTGCCGTCTGGAGAAGCTATCATCACGCCAGTGAGGCCGGCATCCCCAAGGCGGTCCGAGACGTCGTAACAATAAGCATAAACATCTTGATCGTTAGCCAGGTGAGAAAGTTCTTCTCTAGTATAACGCGGAGTCGTCAAATTAAACTGGTTTGTCTTTGACACCAATTGGGTCACCCTGGCAAGGTTGTTCTCATCGATCGGCTTGGCTCGGACTTCCAACTGCAGACCGCTCAAGAAATCGTCCAGCGAGACCCCCGACTTCAATTCCGATTGACGCTGTACTTCCTGGCGATAGAGCTCGGTCCGCTTGGTATCCTCTTCGGTAACTATGGGACGCTCCAAAATCCCGAGGCCACTGATAAAAGTGGCATAGTCGTCAGCACTTTCCGGCAAGTCTGCAACCAGAATCTCCGGGAATGCGGCCTGCACCTCTCCCCGTTCAAAGGGGGAATCATCAATGAAAAGAAAACTATCTATCCCCAAACCAAGCTCATTGGCTGCCTCCAGCAGATTCTGCGATTTGGGTTGCCAGTTGACCTTTAGCAAGCTGAAGTCGTCCATGCTCAGAATCATCTCTGTACGCTGCTCAAAGACGTCAACTACGTTTTCCATATCGTTCTTTGAGACCGCCACCAAGAGCAGGCCCTTGCGCGCCGCTTCCTTAAGCAAACGTTGGAACCTCAAGTGCCCGGCCCCTTGGTCGAAAGGCGACAATGCGAGGCCAGCTACGCCATCCTCGCCGACAACCCCACCCCAGAGAGTGTCGTCACAATCTACGGCAATAACCTTGACACTGGGATAGGTCATGTTCTCAATCATTTGAGAGAGGCGGCGTCCAAGGGCAATACAGGCATTTGGAGGGAGAGGCAGCTTGGCATTGTCCCACATGCGGGACGAGGACCACTCATCCTTGAGCGTTAGCAATGTTGGAACGGGGTCCAAGATCACAGCGCGGTCTCCCAGAGCATTTTTCGCGGCCCAGATAATCTCCTGGGAGGCCGTCCGGTACCATATGTCTCCGTCTGAGTCACCTCCCGTACCATCCGGCAAGGGCTCTGGCAGGACAATGACGAAGGGAGTTTGGTGTCGAGAAGCAAAGCTCCGCAATGCGTCCGTTATCTGTTCGACTGGGGGCTGGTCAAGACGCGTTCCACCACGAGTCAAACCAAACGCAGACAGATACAGAACAACTATGTCCGGATTAAACTGCACCAAATCCGAGTCCGGAGCGATCAGGTCAACTGCCCATAGGTCAAATGTGCCTTCAAAAGTCTGGCAACTTATCCTAGGTGAGAGACCTATTGATACAGCTTGGCTCAGATACGTCAAGGTACAATTACCAATGAATGCCACCTTGAGATCCGCCATCGCGCGTTTATCCCGAACTTCCTTGGGAATTTTTTTCATAAATTGCACACTGGATAGGAAATCCGTGAAGCCAGACAACCTGTCCTTAGATTTTATGAAAATATCAAAGGCCTCAGTCGGGTTCGCCTGAAGTAATTTTCTTGCTTGATACAGATAATTTTCGGACGTTGGGGCATTTATTTGGTCATGATGCATTGGCCAACTCCTTTGATACAGACTCCACTGTCTCCCGTCACCTCAAGCTCCAAGAGAACGAGTCTAGTAGCCTCACTCAGACGCGATACTGTTACGATGTACTCCAGTTCACTGCCAATTGTGACCGGGTTTCTGTAGTCAAATTTGATGCTGTGAATTACTGAATAAGGCCCTGGTATGAACATACCAAGAAGCCGTGAAAACTCCATGGTGGTGAGGAGCCCGTGCACAATGCGCCCCGAGTACCCCATCTCCCTAGCGTGTACCTCATCGAAGTGAACAGGAGCACGGTCTCCAGACAGTGCAGCAAACGCCGACACACTTTCCTCTGAAATACGAATCCTCTCAATACAACAATCTCTGACAGCCAAGTCAGCGAAAATATGTAGCATAGGCTCCGTATTTGCATCCACACTTAGCCTTCTTGGCATAGGATGCTAGACCCCATATTATTACACTGCCTGATTTCGGGCAAGGCTCTGCACCTGATTATGAGGCATCCACATTTATTTAAATTTCCGACGCTACTCACTTTATAGGTGGATAGGGCCATCGCCATCCCCTCTGTTCACATGTATATCAACCACAGTGGCTTCAAATGGATTGAGCAGGTCAGCTAGCTTCTTCGATGCAGCAAAGATGAAATTTGAGGGCCCGCGTATGAAACCCAAATTCCCAAGAGCTGAACACCAAGAACTGTGAGACTGGTTTGAAATCAATAAATCGACACCTCTAACTTCCAAGAATCTTGTGGCGGCCTGAATTACACTCTCCGCGTTTTCCGGTAGTGCCAGACAGTCTGCTATGGAACCCATGCGCATGTTACCAAAGTAGTTGTGATTTCGCATCTGAGTATCCAAGACGACCGCCCATCCGATTAGTTCGGTTCCTTGTGATACCTTTAGGCGAATGAACCTGTCGCTTTTTACCGGGTACAAGATGTTGAGAGTTGCACTATCTCGTACTGCCATCATGGAATAATTGAGATTGCACACATCCCACAACTCATCAGCCCATTGCGAGAAATCACTAACTTCCTCTGCAACAACGGAGCGCTTTAAGTTCCAGTGGTATTTGGATGCGACCCGCAGCAGTTTCACCCCAATCCATCCCAAACCTGTTAGAGCCAAAGTATCCAGCGCCAGTCTTCTCAATTTGGTCTTCCTCAAGTATGCAATATTTCTGAGGAACCGCAACGGTTTGTTAACCTTGAAATAGAATGGAATTGCATATATGCTCCAGCCCATAGCTATGAGCATTTTTGTGACAACTGCATCGGTACTACCAATCCCTACCGTGAACATCAACGGCTGACGCGCCAGTGCGTCACGGAATACTACTGGACCGACACCAACGTAGGTCTTGTTTACTATGCCCTCTGAAATCGGCAGCCCGAAGCACGGCATGGATTTTATGTTGCCCCTAAATGAGAATTGCTGGTGCATAAATGTATAGCCGCCCGCTACTAAACGACCATCAACTGCAAGAAAATACTCCTGAAAGATTTTCCTATCGTCTATTCTCGGAAGCCGCTCTGATATATGTCCCTTGGGCAACGATTGGAATACGCCACCGGCTCTCAGGCGGGCATTGAACGCCCCAACAGCATCTTCCATGACCTCTGTATATGGTACGATTTCAATCTGCAAGCCTCGTTCCCCTCACTAAGACTCATGTTTGTCCAGCTCTTATCTTGTGGAATAGCCACTTTCTACCAAGCCTGTTTCTCGTGCTATCTGTGAGCATATGGTCGTCAGTTGACTGCAAGAGATAGTCCAGCAAGTCAGACACAGGAACAAACCAGCCGTTTTTCCTACTCAGTCTCTGCATCAAGTAATCAAACCTGGCGTTGATGCTTCCGTTCTCGTAAAACCCGAATGCAAAGTGCGTATACATGATGCAAGCACCACCCTCGGCTTCAAGGAGATCCTGATTTTCTTCTGAAATGCACTTATTAAAAGAGCTGACATTCGCGCCTTCTGAGGACTGGAACCAGTAATTGACATATGGTCTTTTCGGATCGTGGTACGGCATCATTGGGCTGACTTTCAAGGTATTAATATCTGGATATGTGAAGTCCCTCATGTATTTCACTTTCTCCTTGCAGAGGTCACCCCAGAAATACGTGTCTCCTTCAATGTGTCCACGAGATAAACCTTTGCTTCTGTTCCTGGTAAGAAGTTTGTAAGCCAACGCGTTGAGACCCGATAGCCTATCATTCCCCCAGTACAAGCTCTCTCCCTCCCGGTATGTATGTTGTGCCATGGATCTTGGGTAATGACCAAATAACTGGTAGAATCTCTCTAGGGCATATTTCACTTGGCTTCGCTCGGACTCATGGAATGTGGCGCTGTGATATCCGATTTCGAATCCGTATTCCTGCAACACCTTTAACCAGCTAACGTAATCCTCATCCTCGCACGTTGACCCCCGACTCCCACCCTTCTCCATTGCCTGCCCAGGCCATACTGACTTGGTGGTAAGAAACCCTCGGTCATTAAGGAACTCGTATACCTTGCTCACGTTTTCCACTGTTGCTCGATCAGTATCGTCAAAGACGGTGAAAGCAAAGTCCTTTCCGTCAGGCCAAGTAATCTTGTCGCTCACTCTATTTATGCGCCTCCAACAAACGTGTTGCACATGCTACTTCAAACTTACGCGGTAATTCAAGAGTGTGCGCCAGTCCAGTCGGGGGGCATCAACAAAATGATATGTAGATGGAATCACAGCCGCATGACGAGCATGATCTGACGCAAATGTATAAGGTTTCAACGGTTCTGGGCGCTTTTAGCTTTCGAATAGACCCAAGGTGCTCTGGAGGCGTCAGAATTTTCTTCGGTGAGGTCAATTAGCACTGGTTACAAGAAGCTGAAATCAGAGTACACGGAAGACTACCGTCTAAGATTTTATGTGCTCACCAACCGAGGATTCTCATTCCACTAGCTAGCCGCGGATTACCTGGCGCAAATTGTCACAGACATATTCAACCTGATCTTCAGTCATGGCGCTAAAGAATGGAATGGCAAGAGTAGAGGAGGCGATCATCTCGGTAACAGGAAAATCTCCTGGACGATAACCTAAGTCATCTTGATAGAATCTTTGTAAATGGATGGGAGAGAAGTATGGGCGAGTGGGAATCCCCCTAGAGTCCAGATCCAACATAATCCGGTTTCGATCTTGATCTGGGTTCAATCTAATTACATAGACGAACCAGCTCATGCGGGTTGTCAGAGGAGATATGTTGGGCAATCGAATCCCATCTATCGATGCCAAGCGTTCGTTGTACCAGGACGCTACAACCTCGCGAGTTGTAAGCAGATCCTCAATTCTCTCCAGTTGGGCTATCCCCAAAGCGGCACTCAATTCGTCCAACCTATAATTATAACCCAGACGTATGTGATTCAGCCAGGTATTACTTGTATCTCTCCCCTGGTTTCTGATACTGCGGCACAACTCCGCGTATTGTTGGTCGTTAGTCACTATGACGCCGCCCTCGCCGACGGTTATCTGCTTGTTGGGATAAAATGAGAATACTGCGGCTGACCCGAATGTGCCTACCCTCTGACCCTGGTATTCGGCACCAATGGCTTCGCAGGCATCTTCAATCACCGTCAGATTATGCCGACTGGCCAGGTCTACAATTGGATCCATATCACAAGGCTGTCCGAAGATATGAACTGGCAGGATGGCTTTCGAATGATTTCCATTCCTTTCGAGTTCTCTGAGTTTATCGTCAATCTTCTGCGTGTCTATGTTCAGAGTATTCGGGTCGATGTCCACGAAAACAGGAATGGCACGCTCGTACAGAATACAATTCGACGAAGCGATAAAACTGAACGGGGTAGTAATGACCCTATCCCCTGCCTCAATGCCAGATGCAATGATACATGTATGCAATCCGCTTGTGCCACTGTTGACCGCTATGGCGTACTTACACCCGATATACTCTGCCAGGCTGCTCTCGAATTGCTCCACCATCGGACCCATGCTCAGAACAGGGGTGTTCAGCACCTTGTTGACATATGCTATCTCTAGGTCGGTGATATCTGGGCGGGCCAGGGGAAGTTGCAAGTCCGCTCCTTTGCTTAACTCATCCGGAAATCCTAAGATTATCGCCAGCGGATGTAGAGCCGAGTTCTGGTGCATCGCTTTGCCAGGCGGTTCTAAAGTCTCCTTCAACAAACACGGGTATCTCGTCCGTACTTATGACTCCCATTGCGATCTTCTTCTGCATGATCAGTGAAAGGTTTCCACGGTACTTGTCCAGCAGTCTCTGTCTCTCCCGACTCAGCTCCTCAGGGGAAAGTGCGCACAGTGTAACGCTTCCAGAATACTCATCTATCTTGTCCCATTCCAGATGTCCATGAGTATCTTCATCGTAGTATTCAGTACCTGGATACGGGGCCAGGATAGAAAAACTCACTGTATCCGGTCTCACTTCGTCGATAAGTACCTCGGTCTCTTTGATGGTCTCAAAGGTTTCCAGCGGGGTCCCCATAAGTACATACGAACGACGCATGATACCAGCATCTTTTGCCGCCTTGAATGCTTTTCTGATGGTTTGAACGCTAGTGCCCTTCCCAATGCTCTTCAACACTCGCTGAGAACCACTCTCAAGACCAAACCAGCCTTCTCGGCAGCCTGCCTGGTAGAGAATCTCCGCATCTCTCTCATCGAAGGGGTTGACCAAGAAGTTCCCGCCCCAAGGAATGCTCCAGTGCCGCTTGATAAGCTCCTCTGCGAGTTCCTTGATACGTCCTGGGCGGGTATTCACCTCAGGGTCGGCAAACTTAAAGAATTCGATGTTGTGCGCCTCGGCTACCCGCTCCATCTCGTCCACGATATTTGCCGGGGAGCGCTCTCTCAGCTTTGCTCCATAGATGGTCGGAATTTGAAGGTTCCTGCTGGGCACGCCATCGAGGCAGAACTTGCAACGCCGTAGACATCCACGGTTTCCCAGGATACTGGTGACCCTGCGACCTTCTTCCCTTGCCGCTATCTGTATGCACCGCTCCACCTGGATGAAATCCCGGTCCGGAAATGGAATGGAGTCAAGATCCATTATTGGCGGGGTATATACCATTGGCTGACGGAGTCCCTGAATGACCTGCATCCAACTGGTCTCTCCGTCGCCGGTTACCACGCAATCTATGGGCCAGTGCCCTATCCACTTGTTGGGTTCGGCGGACGGGCCGTAGCCTCCCATGACTATCCAGACGTTAGGGTTTTCACCTTTGATGGCTCTGGCTATGGACAAGTTCCAATGCATCTGGCTTGTGGTTCCTGTGAACCCCACGACATCTGCATCGACACAAGCGGCGATAATCTCTTCATCACTATCAAAATAGCCGTCAAAAAACAAATACTCATCCACCAATTCCTTGGTGAATGAGTAGAGATACCCTGAAGCAAGGTTCTCCCATACGGAGTGCCAACGTCCTCTTATGAGAACTGCTTTCATGATATCTCCTGTCTACCAGATTTCCAAATTTGATCTGAATACTCCCTAAATGGAGCACGAGATACAGAAGTATATGATTTTAACTTATGACATGCAACTAACTGCACACGATCCATGCAAGCATACATGTCTTATTCCTTGTTTCTAACTAAGCCTAGCAACGTCGAGAGTAGGATGCGAATATCGTACCAAAAACTTCGATTGGCAATGTACTCCAGATTCAAGCGAAGTTTTTCTGGCAGTATATTCCTTATGTAAATGTCTTCGAAGTTCGCCTCGTCTCCCAGAAGATCTGCCTCGCCAACGAAACGTAGAGTGCCCAAGTCAGTGATACCGGGTCGGACCGAGAGCACTTGCATCTGTTCAGGTGTGTAGTGGCTAACGTAGACCTGGCGCTCTGGTCGAGGCCCAACGAGACTCATCTCCCCCTTAAGTACGTTCATGAATGTCGGGATCTCGTCAAGCTTCGTTCGACGCAACCACTGTCCCGCGCCGGTGATCCTGGAGTCCACCTTAGTCGTTAAGTGTCTTTGACTGTCTGCACCATGCTCCATAGTCCTGAATTTCAGAATCGTGAAGGGTTTACCGTTGAGACCCACGCGGGATTGGCAATAGAAAATGGGACCTGGTGAGTCTAGCCTGATGGCGGCTGCAATAAATGGATACAGTGGAAGTGTAATAACAAGGCCTGCCAAGGAGCCTAGAATGTCGAAAAGCCGCTTACCCATGTTGCCGTAGATGAATAACCTATCAATGCATACCCACCAGATGGTATATTTACTGGCAGGCAGAGATGGTCAGGCTAGTTCGCCGTGTGCTAATAACACCGCCAATAGCTAACACACGTCCCAATCCCAAGGCACTGATTTCTTACCCAACTAACCCCCTTTGCAGCGTTATGACCGTGCATTGTTTCTGTCAGCAGCCGATGCCGATGTAACTCATACCGAGCCCGGTGATGTCCTCTTTCTTAAGGACATTCCTGCCGTCCAGTACAACCTTACAACCGAAGATTCCGAAATCAAGCCCTCTATATTGGCTGTGATAACTCTGTAAAATGACTGCATCCAAGGGTGGCAACACATCGAATGCGGCACTCTTCAGGCCATAACTCTCAATCTCCGTTGCCGAGAATAGCGGATCGTGAACAAAGATTTCGGCATTCTCAATCTCTAGGGCTTCGATCAAGAGCCAAGTAGATGAGAAAGCCACTTCTTTAACATCCTCTCTGTAAGACAGGCCAAGGATCATGATACTCTTACCGCTCAGATCTCTCATCTCTTTCTTCAGAAGATCTACGGCATATTGGGCCATGCCATCGTTGGTTGCTCTGGCTATGCTGATGACTGAAGGCTCATCAGATGTGTTGGGGAGAAAATACGGATACACAGGTATGCAATGGCCACCCACTCCCACTCCCGGAGTGTGTATGTGGGAGAAAGGCTGACTATTGGCCGCTACAATCGCTTGCATGATGTCTAGCTTGTATTCGGCGGCATATTTGGCAAACTGGTTGGCTAGGGCTATATTGACGTCACGATAGCTGGTCTCGATAAGTTTGACGAGCTCGGAGGCCTCGATACTATCCATGACAGTGACTTCGGCATCCAGGACTTGCTGGTAAAAGCTCACAGCCATATTCGTGCTTTCTTGATCAGCAGCACCGACCACCTTGGGATATTTGGCAAGATCTGTGAATATGCGCCCAGAATATACCCTTTCAGGGCTGAAGGCGAGACCGAAGTCTGTTCCCAGTTCTAGGCCGGATTCCCTTTCCAGAATCTTTCCCAGCCGGTCTCTGGTGGTGCCCACAGGCACAGTGCTTTCGTTAATAACCAGGGTGTTCTGACGTAGCCCTCGCCCAATGTCCCCGGCGGCGGCATCCAGCCACCGGAAATCAGGCACCTTCTGAGTATTTATTATTAAAGGGACAATTATGATTACCACATCGCTATCGGAAACGGCCGAAGCGGTGTCTTGAGTGGCACTAAGAGTCCCTTCCTTGACCAGGCTGGCCACTCTCTCCGCCAGTCCCTTCTCCTCCTTGACAGGGCTAATCCCATTATTTACGGCTTCCACCACCTCTTGATTGATGTCACAGCCTATGACGGTGAACCCCTTGGAAGCGTACTGCGCGGCCAGAGACATACCGATCTTACCCAAGCCAACCACGCAGATATTCAAGACTTCTCTAGTTCCGCAACGTCTATAACTTCACCTCTTCGGCTGAACTCCACGAGAGTTTGCGCGAGTCTTATAATGTTCAGGGCATCTTCACCATCCACTGGTGGCTTTCGTCCATTGTCTACAAAATCGATAAAGGCTTCCAGCTCCATCTTTAGAGGCTCGCATGGAATTATGGCCAGAGACTCCTTGACTGCTCCTTGATCGCCATTGTGGGTGGAGTAGAAATCCAGGGTCTGCGCCTGATAGTCTACCTTGAACATTCCCGCCTCACCTGTGACCGAAAGCCAGCGCTGCTTGAGAGGAGTTAGCCAGTTGACATCCAAGGTACCCAATATTCCATTGTCAAATCTGAGCAAGGCTGTAAACAGGTCATCATGGTCGGTACGAATACCCTCCAAAGTTTCGGCATAGGCCCTAGTCACACGCGAGCCTACCAGACTCAACATGATGTCTAAGTCATGGGTAGCCAAATCCATAGCCACGCCCACATCCCTTATGCGCTCGGCAAAGGGACCCACCCGAGTTGTATGAATATTGTAAATAGTGCCCAGTTTCTCCTGATGAAGCTGTCTGCTTAATTCGATTATGGCAGGGTTAAATCGCTCTATATGACCCACCATAAGCTTGGTATTCTTCTTTCGAGCCAGGGCCATTATCTCCTCCCCAGCCTGTACATGGGATGCGAGGGGCTTTTCAATGATGAGACTCAGTCCCCTTTCGATAGCGACGGCGGCGACATCCCAATGCTGCCTGGTGGGCACCACAATTGACACGGCGTCCAGATCCTCCTCCTGCAACATCTTCCTGTAATCAGAATAAGCTCTTGCGCCGTACGTATTGGCTACCTCGGCAGCTAGCTCCCCGTTAACGTCTGCCACCGATACCAAATTAGACCCTTCCATCTCGTGGTAAACTCTGGCATGGTTCTTGCCCATGCTGCCAACGCCGATAACTGCGACTCTCAAGATAAAGAGTCCTCCACTGCTTTGACTATCGTCACCAGGTCTTCCTGACTCAGTCCTGGATGGATTGGCAAGGCTACGACTTGACTGCTCATCTTTTCTGCAATGGGCAAACGGATATCAAAGCCCATCTCTCGATACACGGGTTGCTTGTGGATCGGCACAGGATAGTACACCCCTGCGTCTATCCCGCGTTCCCTTAATCTATGGACGAAGTCATCTCGATCTCTATGGACACGAATAACAAAGTGGTGGAAAACTGCTCGGCACCCCTGTTGTAACTGTGGCAAGATTACTCCTGGTAGGTTATCCATTAGAAATCTAGCATTGGCAATACGCTTGCGTGTGAAATCCTCCAGCCTGCTAACCTGAACTACTCCCAGAGCCGCGTGAATATCGCTCATGCGGAAATTGTATCCCAAGGTTGCATGGAGGTACTGTTGGCTACTCCCGTGGTTTCTGATGAGGCGTGTCCGTTCTGCCACGGCCTCGTCGTCTGTAATTATCATACCTCCTTCCCCACAAGTAATGTTTTTGGTGGCGTAGAACGAGAAGCATCCTGTGCCAAATGTCCCCACCTTCTTGTCATCAATAGTGGCACCATGAGCCTGACAAGCGTCTTCTATCACTGAAAGCTTGTGATTCGTTGCAATGGACATAATCGCGTCCATGTTACACGGGTTGCCGAAAAGGTGGACTGGCATGATGGCTTTTGTCTTTGATGTGATGTTAATCTCTATGAGGTGTGGGTCAATGTTGAGGGAATTCTCTTCGATGTCCACGAACACGGGCTTTGCTCCAGTGGAAACTATGGAGTTTGCCGTTGCTATGAAGGTAAACGGCGTGGTTATGACCTCGTCGCCGGGACCGATGCCGTGTGCCAATAACGCGGCCTGTAAGGCCGTCGTACCGGATGAAGTGGCAACGGCGTACGCAACACCGCAGTAGGAAGCAAAAGCGGCCTCGAACTTAGTCACGGCTCGCCCCTGAGCCAAATGACCAGACTTCAGTACCTCCGCCACCGCCAGCAACTCCTCGTTTCCTATGTATGGTTTGGCTATGGGGATCATGTTATGCAACTATCCGGTTATCTGGTCGAAGTCCCTGTGTGGAATATAGTAGTTTTCCACACAGATCTGGCACACCATGGTAACATATTCGTCGCTCGTAGAGCCTGAATATCCCACAGACATTTCACTTTGAGACGTGCCGGGTTGCCGAGCACTATCCCGTAATCGGGCACATCGGCAGTTACCACAGCACCTGCGCCTAACAGAGCAAATGTACCGATGGTGACATCAGGCAAGACAATAGCGCCCGCCCCCACCGAGGCTCCATATTTAACCAGTATGTAGCCCACCTCCCAGTCGTCTATCCCTTTCAACAACCCCTGGGGAGTGATCGCCCTGGGGTATTTATCGTTGGTCAAACAGGCGTGTGGACCTATGAATACGCCGTCCTCCAAAGACGCTCCGTAGTATAAGGATGCTCGGTTCTGGAGCTTGATGTTGTTCCCGATGCTAACATCGTGGTCAATATATACACCTTTACCAATTACGCAGTTCTTCCCTATGGTAGCATCTTCCCTCACTTGCGCCTGAGCCCATATTACAGTTCCATTTCCAATATGAGCCCCGGGAGAGACCTCAGCCGTGGAATGGATTTTCACGTCATCCATTAGGTCCCCTTTCATTCCCACTCAGCCTCTGATGCTGATGCCTTTTGTTGTGGGATATGGTGTATACAATATCGAACGCTTGCGGCACTGGTACATGGTTATCTTACTGAACGGTAGTATGCCGAATCCACTTGAGTTTGTCGATAACTCAATGATTCAATAACCCACACTCGAGCGCTATTCCCTTGCCCAGAGACGTGGAGGCTTGCCACCAAGTATCCACTCAACATCTAGTAATCCGCCAGTTTGCCTCTCTGTGCCATAGCTTGCTTACTTACGAAGAATGCGTCTCCACAGCTCTTTTGAAGTCAGGGCCCGCATTAACCCGAATAAGGAGCCCAGACCGTAGTTCCAGTGTAGAACGGCAAATACGATTGGTAGCAGGGCCAGATAGCGCAAATTCCTTTTGTAAATCGCTACCCGGAGGGACACCACGAAGTTTGTTATGGAATATGTGGACAACACCGCAATCAGGAGCCATAAGAATACAGTATGAACCGCTGTCAGGCCCGCAGACAGCAAAACCGTGGAGACGAAGGCCAGTGGTACGAGATGACGATAGAAGAATTGGATCTTCCCAGATTTGAGAAAATAGGTAACGATAAACCCGTTGCGCAGAATATGTCTCGCGAAGGCCCAGAAGTCTGAACGAGCCCTGTAATAGCACACAATGCTTGGCACCAGTACGATCTGCCCCCCAGATGCTTTTACTCTGTGATAGAAGTCGGTATCTTCGTTTCTCGGTACATTTTCGTCAAACATACCGATCTGCTCGAAGAGCTCTTTTCGATAACAACCAAATGGGACAGAGTCCACCCGTGTCTGCTCCGTTGTGTGACCGATCTTATAGTATGCGTTACCTACACCAAAGGGATGTGACAAGGCTAATGCAATAGGCCAACCAAAAACTGAATCCCTCTCAGGAACTGTGTTGCAGACGCCACCCACAACATCCGCACCAGTTTCGCTCAATGCCCTCACAGACTCCGTCACGTAATCGGTCTCATAAGTCGTGTGAGCATCCATGCGAACTATGACCTCGCCCTGGGAGGCCTGTATCCCTACATTTAGTGCCGCAGGTGTATTCCTTCTTGGATTATCCAGCAGTCGGATGAAAGGATAGCGGATTGAAAACTCCCTTATTATCTCTCGCGTCCCGTCTTCACTCATCCCATCAACCACTAGGACATCGAGCCTCTCGTTTGGGTAGTCTTGTGCGACCACGGTGTCCAGTGCTGCTCCAATATGGGAGCGCTCCTGAAGACACGGCATAACTATCGAGACAAGTGGAACATCCCTCATAAGGCCTCCAGCGTCAGACGCGGCATGTATGCTCGTAGGATGGTTCAATGATCTGTGATCCTGCACCACTCCAAAACTGGCTCATTAAGGGCATTCCCAGGATGACTGCCCCTCCTGAACTCACTATGGCATTCTCATGTATGTCCACAGATGTGGTACTCATGGTCTGGTCTCTGATATGGCATTTGCACATGTGACGAAGTGGAGGATGATCAAATTCATGCCTGCCTGAACGTCACTGGCTGTAATTTATGGAGCTGGATACTTATAGCGCAATCACCGCTCCACCTTGATCCAGGGATTGTATTGTAGCGTCTATGAGGCGAACAACTTTGAGGCCATCGACACCGTCTGACAATGGAGTTTTGCCGCTGAGAGCACATTCCACAAAGTGTTGGCACATCTGCTCCAGTGGCTCCGTCTGATCGACCTTCGGCGCATACATGTCGCCAATCCGTCGCTCGCTTAGCAATCTACGGCGGTCACCTTCCGTTATCGTTTCCAAGCCCTTGTCATATATTTTGATCTGATGGTCCGGATCAAGGTGGTCGTATACCAGGGTTTTCTGGCTTCCGCCGATAAGCATCCTACGAATCTTCACAGGAGAGAGCCAGCTAAGATGGAACTGTGCCAGGACTCCATTAGCCAAACGAACCGTGAGGTAAGCGAGGCTGATCGGCGTCCCGCTCCCATATTCCACAGGAGCAATACCAACAGCCGATACCGTCTTCGGCTCGGATTGAATCAGGTAGTTCAAAATCGAGAAGTCGTGAGGACCCAGGTCTTGAATAACGTTCACATCTCTCTGAAACAGGCCTAGATTGATCCTCACGGCGTCTACGTACCAGACATCTCCCAGTTCCCCGCTGGAGATAATGTCCCTAATCATGCGCACAGCTCCAGAGTAGACGAAAGTGTGGTCAACCATCAGGGTCAGCTTGTACCGTTTGGCCATATCTATCAATGACTTAGCCTCGTCTATGCTCCGAGACAGGGGCTTCTCCACGAGCACGTGTTTGCCGTTCTCCAGCGCAATGCTAGCCAAAAGATAATGCGTGGATGGCGGAGTTGCCACTACGATTGCGTCGATGTCATTCCTGTACAGTAGCTCCTGGGCATCAGATGAGGTTTCCAAGCCTGGATGGGCAATCACGGCGGCATCCAATCGCCGTTGATCGTTATCGGCAATAGCAACCACCTGGCAGTCGCTAACCTTATACAGATTGCGAACCAAATTAGGTCCCCAGTACCCATACCCAAGAATCCCAACGCGCAGTTTCTTCATTTCATCTCCTGTGAGAAGGCCTTCTTAAGGCATCAGCCAGTTCATGGCGCTTGAATTGCACGGAAGTGCCGCACACCAGTAGGTTGAAGCTGTTCTCCTTAGATAACCAGCACCATACTGTGGACGCCCCCATCTGTGTTGATCCTCATGGTTGCAGCCTGGCATGGGATTCGCCAACCGTGACAGAATGTGGAGGTTGATGTCCCAGTTCGGTCATTTGGGTCTGACTTGATACCAGTCTATAATCTTCTGAATCGTGTCGGTCAGATTATATTTTGGCTCCCAATTTGTCAATGCTCGTAGCCTAGATATATCGGGGACTCGTCGCCTTGGCTCTTCAAAATCAGACCCTAACGCTTCCTCGTAGGGTACAAACATGACGCCTCGTTGATCGGGCTCGACATTTGCCTGAGTAAGGCCATCTCTAGCACCATCCCTAATCATCGTCAGCACGCTATTAGCCAGGTCCAAAATGGTAACCTCCACATCGCTTCCCACATTTATGACCTGACCTACTGCAGCAGGATGTACCGCCAGTTGGATAACCGCCCGAACTGCGTCCTCGACGTCAAGGAAACAGCGGCTTTGTTGACCATCGTCGAACACAGTGAGCGGCTGGTCGGAAAGAGCCTGTTCCACAAAGCGAGGCACGACCATGCCGTACTGGCCACTTTGTCGTGGGCCTATGGTGTTGAAAAAGCGCACTATTACTATCGGAAGACCGTTCTGTCGATAGTATGCCAAAGCTAGAAACTCATCTACAGCTTTCGTTGCAGCATAGCTCCATCGAAGTTTTACAGTGGGGCCTAGGAGCATATCATGTTCCTCTTGGAACGGAAATATACTACTCTTGCCGTACACTTCGGAGCTGGACGCTATCAAAACCTTCTTATGGTAGATATCGGCAAGTCTTAACACAACTTCCGCGCCCAAGATGTTAGTCTTAATCGAGTCAACTGTTTTTTCGATAATCTGCTTTACCCCAACCGCTGCGGCCAAATGGAAAACCACGTCACAATCAGCAACTAGTGGGGCAAGAGTCGACTCGTTAGTTACCGTGTCACGAACAAATCGAAACCTCGATTCCCCGGAAAGGTGTTGAATATTGGCCAAATTGCCCGTCGATAGGTCATCCACCACGCTGACCTGATGGCCATCTTTGAGAAGAGCATCGGCCAAATGAGAGCCAATGAAGCCAGCTCCTCCGGTAATCAGAGTTCGCATCGTTGTCCTTTCCGCATTAACTTATCAACTCCATCGAAAAGGTGCAATCCAAGAATCTCTTGTAGTTGGCTATTGTGTGGCAACACAACCTCCGTGGCTAATTTCCGGTGCACATAGTCCAAGGCAATCCACAGAACGGATCTGCAAAACGCCAGCCTACATATTCTGAAAGAAAGCCTTGATTTCGCGGGCAACATAATTAACTTTCTTTGGTTCAAGTCCCGGGTATATTGGCAGAGACAGTATCTGCTGCGCTCTTAGCTCTGAAACAGGGAAAGATCCAGACTGATATCCCAGATACTGAAAGGCCTCTGTCAAATGGACTGGTTTAGGGTAATGAATACCAGTGCCGATTCCTTTGCCCATCAAGTATTGACTCAGCGCATCTCTGTCGGCGGATTCGAGTCGTATGACATAGAGGTGAAAAACATGAGCCCCCTCTTCTTCTTCTCGCGCAGGCAGAACGACGTGGGGTTCGTCCGAGAGAAGCTCGTTGTACAGCTGGGCAGTATCTTGCCTCATTTTGTTCCACCGGTCGAGGTAATGCATTTTTGTATTTAGGACAGCCGCTTGAAGAGCATCAAGGCGACTTGTGTATCCCACGACCCGATGCTCGTATTTGCGGCTTCCACCGTGATCCCTGAGCTCCCGCACGCGCAACGCTACATCTTCCCTGTTGGTCACTACCGCGCCAGCATCTCCGTAGGCTCCAAGATTTTTAGCGGGATAGAAGCTGAAACACCCCACATCTCCCAGGGAGCCAACCGGCTCGCCCTGGTACGTGGCTCCGTGCGCTTGGGCAGCATCTTCGATAACATACAGATCGTGCCGTCGTGCCAACGTCACGATGGGAGCCATGTCAGCCGACTGTCCGTACAGGTGTACAGGTATAATCGCACGCGTCCGTTCAGTAATGCAGATTGCTATCTGATTGACGTCAATATTATATGAGCATGGATCTATGTCTACTAGTACGGGAGTTGCACCAACATGGGCAATAGCTTCCAGCGTAGCCACAAAAGTATTGGCTACCGTGATCACCTCATCCCCGGGACCAACGCCCAGAGCCCGTAGCGCCAGCACGAGAGCCTCTGTTCCACTACCAACACCGACTCCCCATCTAACATCACAGAAACGTGCGAAGCTATTCTCAAACTCAAGAACCTCATCTCCCAAGATAAATGCCGACCTTTCTATGATCCTGGAAAATCGAGTTGCAAGCTCTTCTTTGATGACCTCGTTCTGAACTCGCAAATCGACGAATGGAACTTGAAGATCAGTCATACTGTTTCCCTCTCCACATATCACTAGAGATTTCTTGGCACCAATCTTTCTTCTAATTTTCTCCCCATTCGGAGCCACTCCTCACTCTTTTCATCATTGGATTGTTTTATTGCATCCAGGAAGGGAGAGGTGCGAATTTTCTCCAACAATTCTATATTTGGCATAACGCAGTGCCCTCCAATAAACCCAGGCTGGAATTCCACTGGAGGGAGATATTCTACATCCTTATAGATACGAATCATCTCATCGTAGTCGACTCCCAATTCTCTGCCGTAGCGCTCCTGCTCCTGTGCCCAAGCTATGAGGAGACCAAAATATGTAGTCTCCAGCAGCTTTGATAACTCCAATGCTTCCGGAGAGCTGAACGACTCAACCCTCAAGCCCGCGCCTTCCAGGTGCTCTAATGCCGTTTGTGTTGCACCTAACGTGACGCCCCCTACGAATGTTGTGTAATGAAGCATGTGCGCGCTCATTGTCGCGTGCTTTCCACGAACAGGACTGTAGGCAACTTGCTGATGAGAGCGCTTGTGGACGGCGGTAGTTGTACCAGGGAGCACGGTGCTGTGAATAATGGTCAGAGAGGGCTGGAACTCAGCAATATAGTCAACCGTAGTCCCTACGAAATCTTCCACTTGGAACGGGTAACAAACGTGCATCACTTCTATAGTTTCGTGGATCTCAATCGGCTCCACATCTTTGGTGAAAACCCGGTAATTGGCACCG
>Ga0302133_10000398_pt1 | contig 27570 bp, 26 predicted proteins | sample CB9_331_MG_FD_203121 | JGI IMG/M metagenome (GOLD analysis project Ga0302133, IMG submission 203121) | Marine microbial communities from Western Arctic Ocean, Canada - CB9_33.1 | ecosystem: Environmental > Aquatic > Marine > Oceanic | place: Canada: Western Arctic Ocean | collected 2017-09-19 | reverse complement strand
GCCCCGACTCGGGAGCCGGCAGCATCGTCAGCCAGTAGACGTGGGCACCGTCTGCGGTAAGGACGTCGAGCGCCACGCCGACAAGGAAGGTGTACTGGGCCTCCCAGTCGGGATCCTCCGGCCGGGGTCGACGCCGCTCTCCCCCGTGGACGGTCTGGACGTCCCAGATCCCGGTCTGGACGACGACCGCCTCGGGCCGTACCTCCTCCAGGAAGGGCTCCCAGATCTCCCACCAGTGGTAGATCGGCCACTGGCTGAGGCCGAAGCCCATCTGGGTGCGATTTGCTGACACGACCAGCCCGGTGTGCTCCAGTGCCGCCGTCAGGCCCGGCTCGATCTCATACGTGACGCTGTCGCCGATCACCATCACCCGTAGGGGTTCGAGGGCGGTCGGACTGCGTAGGACCCGATACGCCCCCGTGGTCGTCGTGGGCACGACAGTCGTCGCGGGCACGACAGTCGTCGCGGGCACGACAGTCGTCGCTGGCGGAGCAGCCGTCGTGGCTGGTGCCGTCACGGATGGAAGGGTCGTGCCGGAAGGAACCATCGTCGCCGACGAGGTCGGCTGGACCCTGCTGGACGGCGACGGCGTCCCCGACAAGGATGGCAGGGTGGTCGGTGGCGCTCCGGGTACGGACGTGGCTCCGCACGCCACTGCCAGCAGCAGGGCCCCCGACCAGAGCACCGACCGGGCTGTGGATCCCATCTCGGATCAGCTATCCGAACGGGTCGTGAGCCATGCACCCCCGACGAGGACCGCAGCACCGGACACCTGAAGGGCTCCGAGGGTCTCGCCCAGGACCGCTATGCCGAGCACGGCGGCCACCACCGGCACCACATAGGTAACCGCCGACATCCGAACCGGCCCGACCCGGCCGATCAGCGAAGCTGCCGCAAGGTACGCGATGCCCGTTCCGCCCACTCCGACGGCCAGGTTCGAGGCCGCGGCCGACCAGGCGAAATCGGAATCAGCCAGGCCCACGAGGCCCCAGGGGGTGGTCACAACCGTTGCGACCACCAGGACCCGCAGCAGGACGGCCGGCGAGCCGTAGCGCCGTTGGAGGGGCCCGGCGATGTTCACCGCCACCCCGTAACTGCAGACGGCCAGGATGACCAGGAGGACGCCGACAGCACTCGTGTCACCCACGGACGCTGTCGGAATGCCGATCATCAGGAGCCCGACGATGCCGACCACGATGCCGGCCACCTGCACCCGATGGGTTGTCACGCCGAAGAAGGCGGCGCCGGCCACAAGCGTCATGACCGGCATTGCGCTGTTCATCATCCCGGCGATCGAGGAGTCGATCCAGGTCTGTGCGAGCGGGAAGAGGCTGAGGGGAATCGCCATCCAGAGAAAGCCCAGGAGGAGGAACTTCGGATGGTCCGACCTCTCCACCGGTCGACGCGCCGACGGAACCATCACCATGAACGCCAGACCCAGCACGGGCCGCAACCACGCCACCAGGCCCGGGTGCTCCACCTCCAGGGCAACGTCCATGAACAGGAAGGAGGAACCCCAGATCCCTGCCGCTGTCACCAGCAGAAGCCAGTCGAAGGCTGCCATATGACGCTGCTCCGAGGTCGACGCGTCCGGTGGGGGCGGCGGTCCGGGCATCGCCGCACGCTACCGGCGCCCAACCGGGCGGGGCCGCCCGGACCACGACGGAGACGTCCCGATGGGAACAGCCCTCCGGGCCGCACCTAGTTTCTGGGCATTCCCGGCCCCGATACGTAGTCGGATCCGATACCACCAGCTCCGAGGAAACCAGATGTCCGCCATCTCCGAAGCCGATGTCCGTACCCGAATCGAACGCCTCATGGAGTCCGACCTGTCCGATCGGACAGGTTTCCTGGGCGCCCAGTACGACCTCGGCCTGGCATGGATCCACTTCCCCGAGGGCAGCGGAGGACTTGGCGCCGGCCGTGGGTTCCAGAGGCTGGTACATGACGCCGTTGTGGCCGTTGACGCACCTCAACCCAGGTACGAGATCGGCTACGGCATGGCTGCTCCGACCATCGCCGAGGTCGGCACGGACGACCAGAAGACCCGCTGGCTACGGCCGCTGTTCACCGGTGAGGAGGTCTGGTGCCAACTGTTCTCCGAGCCTGGCGCCGGATCGGACGTGGCGGGGCTTTCGTGTCGTGCCGTCCAGGACGGCGATGAATGGGTGGTGAACGGCCAGAAGGTATGGACCAGCAACGCCCACATGGCCCGCTGGGGCCTGCTCGTCACCCGAACCGACCCTGATGCCCCCAAGCACCGCGGCATGACCTACTTCGGCATCGACCTCCATCAGCCCGGCGTGGAGATCAGGCCACTGCGCCAGATGACCGGCCAGGCGGAGTTCAACGAGATCTACCTGACCGACGCCAAGGTGTCGGAGGCCGACCGGATGGGCGACGTGGGCGACGGCTGGAGGGTGGCGCTGACCACGCTCATGAACGAGAGGGTGGCCATCGGCGGCGACACCCGGGATGCCGGCAAGACGGCCATGGACTGGATCCTGGAGGCCTGGAACGACCACGGCCACGACGACCCCGCCCGGCGTGACGAGATGATGAAGTTGTGGGTGCGTAGCGAGGTGCTACGGCTCAACAACCTGCGCGCCGAGGAGACCCGGACCACCGGCACCCCGGGCCCGGAGGGTTCCATCGGCAAGGTGATCTCGGCCGAGTTGAACAAGGACGCCTTCGCCTTCGCCCTCGGCCTGACCGGCATGGCGGGGACCCTGTTCGACGGGGGGTACGACCTTGACCAGACCCGACCCGTGCTGGACTACGACACGCTGGCCGAGTACTTCCTGCGGGTGCGGGCCAACTCCATCGAGGGAGGCACCACGGAGGTGATGCGCAACATCCTCGGTGAGCGCGTCCTGGGCCTGCCCGGTGACGTCAGGGTGGACAAGGACGTGGCCTGGAAGGACGTTGTCAGGAACTGAGGCCTGACCGGTCACTCCGTGGTCGGAAAGAGAACCCTCAGGAGCCCGACGGCGACACCGGCACCGGCAACCTGCATGAGGATGAACATCGGTGCGCATGTCGGATCGATCCCGGTGAAGGTGTCCGAGAGGGTCCGGGCGACGGTCACCGCCGGGTTGGCGAACCCGGTGGACGACGTGAAGTAGTAGGCCCCGCCCACGTAGGCGCCGACCGCGTACGGCAACTGGCTGGTCCTGGCAGTACGCACCAGGCTGAAGACCACCAGCAGGAGGCCGACCGTGGCAACCACCTCGGCGAGCCACAGGTTGGCTCCGGACCTTTCGGTGGTCGCCCACGCGACGGCGGGCAGGTCGAACATGAGGTTCGCCAGGACCGTGCCGCAGCACGCCCCGACCGTCTGTGCCAGGACCATCGGAAGCACGTCGCGGCCCGCCCGGTGACCCAACGCCCACGCACCGATGGTGATAGCCGGGTTGAAGTCGGCCGAGATCGTCCCGAAGATCGAGATGACCGCCACGAGGACGGCGGCGGTCGCAGCTGCGTTCTGGAACAGCTGGAGTCCAGTGTCGCCGGGGCTGAGTCGCTCAGCCATGATCCCCGACCCGACCACGCCCACCAGCAGGAACATGGCCCCTGTCGCCTCGGCAAGGAGCTGTCTGGATCCCACCGGCCTGGTCATGGGACCGAGGATAGGTACGGCGATCCTCAGGCGGGGGCGTCGGTGTGGAGAATCCCGAAGACCAGCGAATCCACGAGGGCCTGCCACGAGGCCTCGATGATGTTCTCCGAGACGCCGATCGTCGTCCAGGTGCGTTCACCGTTGGTGGTGTCGATGAGCACCCGGGTGACCGCTCCGGTCCCCTGGCGGACCTCCAGCACCCGGACCTTGAAGTCGGTCAGGTAGAGCCTCTCCAACTCCGGGAACCGGCTTCCCAGTGCCTTGCGCAGCGCTGAGTCCAAAGCGTTCACCGGACCGTTGCCCTCGCCGGTGGCCACCACCCGGTCACCATCGACCTGGACCGTCACGGTTGCCTCGGTCTCGACCTGGACGGCCACGTCGTTCCACGCCCGACTTCCGCTACCCGACCTGTGGCCGACGTTCACGGAGAAGGACTCGAGGGTGAAGTAGTCGTGCGACCAACCCGAGGCGGCACGCATGAGGAGCTCCAGGGAGGCGTCCGCCGCCTCGAAGTGGTAGCCGGCGTACTCGAGTTCCTTCAGGGTGTCGACGATCTCGCCGAGGACCTCGCCATCGAGCTGCACGCCCAGCTGCTTCGCCTTCAACTCAATGGTGGACCGACCCGACATCTCCGACACGAGGAAGCGGGTGCCGTTGCCCACCAGCGCCGGGTCTATGTGCTCGTATGCGTCGCTCCTGCGCGAGATGGCACTCGTGTGCAGGCCGGCCTTATGGGCGAACGCAGTCGTTCCGACGTACGGCTGCTGGGGGTCGGCGGCGAAGTTGACCAGCTCGGCCACATGGTGGGCCACCGACGTCAACTCGGCCAGGCACCCCTCGGGCAGCGTCTCCACCCCCATCTTGAGGCTGAGGTTGGCGATGATCGGCACCAGGTCGCAGTTGCCCACCCGCTCCCCGTAGCCGTTGATGGTCCCCTGGACCTGGGTGGCCCCACCGGCCACGCCCGCCAGGGCGTTGGCCACCCCACAGCCGGTGTCGTTGTGCAGGTGTACACCCACCTCGCAGTCCACGGCAGCGACCACTACCGCGACCATCTCCTGCACCTGGCCCGGAAGTGACCCGCCGTTCGTGTCGCACAGGACCAGACAGTCGGCACCCGCCTCGGCTGCCCCCTGCAGGACCCGGAGGGAGAAATCAGGGTCGGCGCGGTAGCCGTCGAAGAAATGTTCGGCGTCGAAGAACACCGTGCGGCCCCGGGACTTCAGGTACCGGATCGAGTCGGCCACCATGGCCACACCCTCGTCGAGGCTGGTCCGGAGCGCCTCGGTCACGTGGTAGGCGGAGGCCTTGCCGACGATGCAGACGACCTCGGTCTCCGCCGCCAGCAAGTTGGCCAGGGTGGCGTCCTGGGCGGCATCGCCGTTCACACGTCGGGTCGAACCGAAGGCCACCAGCTTGGATCGCTCCAGGTTCAGCTCGGTCCGGGCACGGGCGAAGAACTCCACGTCCTTCGGGTTCGAGCCGGGCCAGCCCCCCTCGATGTAGTGCACGCCGAGGCGGTCCAGCTGCTCGGCTATGCGCAGCTTGTCGGCGACCGTGAGCGAGATGCCCTCCAGCTGCGCGCCATCGCGCAGCGTCGTGTCGTAGATCTCCACCGCGGCCGGTAGCCCGGCAACCGGGTCAGGCGTCGACATGGTCGTTCCAATCGGAGTATTCGGGGCGCTGGCCCCGGACCGCCTGGAAGAAGACCTCCTGGACCTGTCGGGTGATGGGGCCGGGATCACCGATCACGCGGTCGTCGACCGAACGGACCGGCACCACCTCGGCGGCCGTTCCGGAGAGGAACGCCTCGTCGGCCGTGTAGAGGTCGCTTCGCAGGAGGTTGTCCTGGACGTAGGGGATCCCGAGGTCCCCGGCGATGCGCCGGATGCAGTCCTGCGTGATGCCGGCCAGAGCGCCTGCGCTGGTCGGTGGCGTCACGATGGTTCCGTCGGTGACCACGAAGATGTTCTCCCCGGTGCATTCCGATACATAGCCCTGGGGCGAGAGGAGGATCGCCTCGTCGTAACCGGCCTTCACGGCCTGGACCTTGGCCATCTGGGAGTTGATGTAGTGCCCGCAGCCCTTGGCCGCCGGCGGCATGGCGTTCGGGTCATGTCGCTGCCATGACGAGACCATCAGGTCCACGCCCTTCGTCAGGCCATCGTCTCCGAGGTAGGTGCCCCATGGCCAGGTGGCGATCGAGACGTCGACCGAGCACGGCAGGGGGTTGAGCCCCATCTCGCCGTAGCCGAGGTACACCAGCGGACGGATATAGCAGGACAGGTGGCGGTTCACTCTCACGGTGTCGAGCGTCGCGGTCACCAGGTCGTCGACCGTGTACGGGACGTCCAGGAAGAGGATCTTGGAGGATCGAAAAAGCCGCTCGATGTGGTCACGCAGGCGGAACACGGCAGCGCCGCGGTCCGTCTCGTACGCACGTATGCCCTCGAACACGCCGTTGCCGTAATGCAGCGTGTGGGTCAGCACGTGGATCGTGGCGTCGTCCCAGTCGACGAGCTCGCCGTTCATCCAGATCTTGGAGGATTTCTCGATCGGCATGTCGTTTCCTTCGGTTCTGTCTCGGATTCTCAGGTCTTGTGTCGGCGGTCGGCCTGGGACACCAGGGCGGCCACGGCATCGCCGATGGCCGTCGTCCCATCGACGTCGGTGCTCGGATCAGCACAGGCCCTCTCGATGCTGGCGGCGGCCTCGGACTCCCCCAGGAAGTCCAGCATCATGGCGCCGGAGAGGATCGCCGCCTTCGGGTTGGCCAACCCCTGGCCGGCGATGTCGGGTGCCGAACCGTGGACCGGCTCGAACATGGACGGGCCGGTGCGTTCCGGGTTCAGGTTGGCTGATGCTGCGAGCCCGATGCCCCCCGATACCGCTCCGCCCAGATCGGTGAGGATGTCACCGAAGAGGTTGTCGGTGACGATGACGTCGTAGCGCTCCGGCGACTGCACGAAGTAGATGCATGCCGCGTCGACGTGGTTGTAGGCGGTCTCCACCTCGGGGTACTCGGTGGCGACCTCGTTGAAGGTCCGGTCCCAGAGGTCGCCCGAGAAGGTCAGCACATTGGTCTTGTGGACGAGCGTCAGATGGCGGCGGCGGGCCATTGCCAGGTCGAACGAGTAGCGGATGACCCTCTCCACCCCGTGGCGGGTGTTGACCGATCCCTGCGTGGCGATCTCGTGTGGCGTTCCGCGGCGCAGGAAGCCCCCCTCGCCGGCGTAGGCACCCTCGGTGTTCTCGCGCACGACCCGGAAGTCGATGCCACCGGCCGGGTACACGAAGGGTCGAAGGTTCACATAGAGGTCGAGGGCGAAGCGCATCTTGAGCAGCAGGCCCCGCTCGATCAGGCCCGGAGGCACCTCCGGGGTTCCTACGGCCCCGAGGTAGAGGGCGTCCAGGGAGCGCCACTGGTCGATCACCTCATCGGGTAGAACAGTGCCGTCACGCCCGTAGCGGGCACCACCCAGGTCGTAGTCGACCGTCTCCAGCTCGATTCCGGCCGCCCCGATCACCTTGAGGCCCTCGGCAATCACATCGGGCCCGATGCCATCGCCGCCGATGATGCCTATGCGGTGGGTCACGACTGCTGTCTCCTGAGTGGGAAGGGAACGAAAAAACCGTCCACCGAGGTGGACGGTCGGGGCGCACACCTGAGGTGGTGTGCGCTAGCGAATGATGATCACCTGCGGTCTGAAGGTCACGAGCAGGAGTGTACCAAGCACCCCACGGGCCCGATCAAGCGGGTTGGGGACCAACAGCCGGTCCGTCAGGTGCTCTAGCTACCCTTTCGTCATGCCACAGGTCCAGCAACTCTCCCAGGAGGCCCACGATCGGCTGGCAACCGAGTTCCAGGACCTCACCACCCGCGGGCGCATCGACATTGCCCGCAAGATCGAGACTGCACGCGAGCTCGGCGACCTCTCCGAGAACGGCGACTACCACGCCGCCAAGGAGGAGCAGGGCAAGATGGAGGGCAGGATCCTGCACCTCGAAAGCATCCTGGAGAACTCCGAGATCGTGGAGTTGACGGCCGGAAGCGTCGATGTCGTCGCTCCCGGGACCGTCATAGCCATTGTCTTTGAGGGCGACGAGCAGCCCGAACGCATGCTCGTCGGCTCCATCGAGGAGAAGCGAGACGATGTCGGCGTGGTGTCCCCCGGGTCACCCCTCGGCGCTGCCCTGCTCGGAGTAGCGGTCGGCGACTCGGTCACCTTCGAGGCACCCGGGGGCTCCCAGACCGTCAAGGTCGTCGCAATAGAGCGGTGAAGATCGACGCGCCGCCATGGCGTGAGATCCACCTGCCGGGCCTTGGCCCGCTGCGAATCAGGGACTCGGGTCCGCCTGGGTGCGAACCGGATGCTCCGACGATCCTGTTGATCCACGGCTGGACCGTCAGCGCCGACCTGAACTGGTGTCGCACCTACGAACCGATCGCCCGCCGTGCCCGGGTCATCGCGTGGGACCAGCGGGGCCATGGCCCGGGTGGCATCCGAGCCCGTGGGCGTATGCGGATGGAGGACCTGGCCGACGACGCCGCTGCCGTGGTCCGGGCCCTTGGGGTGGACCGGGCAACCGCCGTCGGATACTCGATGGGCGGGGCGGTGGCCCAGGCGATGTGGCGTCGCCATCCGGACCTCCTGGACGGCCTGGTCCTGTGTGCGACCGCCATGGCATATGGCCTGACGGCGAAGGAACGTCGGGACTTCGCGGTCATGGGGGCCTCCTCGCTATCCGCACGCCTGGCCGCTGCCGTCGGTAGGAACGATCTCGGGTGGCGGGCCGCCAGACGGGCCGGCGAACGCCAGACAGGAGCGTCGATGGGAATCGGCGACGCCGACTTCCACCGCTGGGCGTGGGACGAGACGAAGGCCGGCTCGCTGGACCATGTCCTGAGGGCGGCATGGAACCTGGGTCGCTTCGATTCCAGCGACTGGATCCACGAGGTGGACGTTGCGCACGCAGTCGTCATCTGTGGCGATGACGACGTCGTACCGACGGCACGGCAACGCCAACTTGCCCATGCCCTGCCTGACGCGACGATCGTCGAGATCGATGCCGACCACTCCGCCTGCGTGCGCAGACCCGACCTGTTCATCCCTGCACTGGGCAGGGCCCTGGATGCCGTGCACGGGCCGGCCCAGCAGTGAAAGGTGAGCCGGCTCCGACGGCATCGGGCAGGTTGATGCCACGGTGGTGGAAGGCCCTCTTCCTGACCGGTGCACTCCTCCTGGGGATAGGGCTCGTGGCCTCCCTCTGGGTGGACGACGACCGGGGCCCGGCGCCTGTCAGCGGGCTGGATTCCGAATCCGGCGGCAGCTGAACCCGTCGCTCACCCGAAGCGGCGCTGACAACCCTCGCCCGCCCACATCAGGAGCACCCTGCCGCTGTCCGACGTGTTGCCCACGGCCCCCCGGATGCCATCGCCCAACAGTGGTTCCGTGTCGAACCAGCCTGCCGGGTCCAGATCGGACGGTCGTTCCAGGGAGATCTGGTTTCCGTGTGCGGATCGCAGGTCGGCAACCGTCGAGCCGATCCCGATTCGCTCGAGAGTCCACAGTGACGTGGCGTCGGAGTCCTCACCGGTCAGGTACCACTGGGCCAGGAGGGTCGGGCCATCGGCAGCCTCACGGCCCAGAACCACCTCCAGACCGCCCCACCCGAGGCGTCTGACCTCCGTTGTCGTGCAGCGGTCGTCAGGTGCCCATCCGGAGTCGCCGACCGGCTCGCCCGTGACCGTCACGAGGTCAGCCAGGGCGGACCCACCGTCGTCGCCGAACGCCCAGAGCCGCTCGGTGTCGGTGGTGGCATGCAGGGTGAATCCGACGCCGGAGAGGGTCACGGAGCCGAGGTGCGGCACGGTGGTAGTGGACGCTTCCACAGCCGGAGCGACGCTGGTCGACGTATCCACCGGTGCCACCAACGTCGTGGTGGACGTATCCACGACCGGCGCAACGGTGGTCGAGGTCTCATCTGGCGCAACCGTTGTCGTCGATGCATCCACGGCCGAAGCGAGGCTGGTCGACGTCTCCGCCGGGAGGATCGTCGTCGTCACAGACGACACGGTGCTCGTCGTCACGACGGTGGGCGGCTGGGAAATGGGCCTGTCATCCGAGCGCATGACAATGAGGGCGATGAACGCCCCCACCACCAGGACGGCCAGGACGAACAGGACCGGGATGGGCGGTCCACCACCTCGGGTCGACCGCGGAGCGTCCTGCTCGAAGACCGTCCGGGGTCCCACCGCCACCACCGACGGCGCCTGCGGGAGACGACTATCGCGCGAGGCGTCGACGCCAAGATCCGCTCGGGTGACGATCGGCTTGGGTCCGGTGGGGGCATCCCCGCTGCGGTGCCAGAACAACCCACCCAGCGCCGGGGCCAACGACCGATCGATGCCCGCCGGCCCGTGGGCAGCCAGGGCGGCAACGGCACGCAGCTCGTCGAGCACGACCGGAACCGGAACCCTGGCCCGGGCGGCGGCCTCCCCCAGCGTTGCATCATCGGCACCCACATACGGGCGCACCACGATCACCTCGTCAGGCACGGCATCCACGATGCGTACACAGCGGGCCTGGGCTGTGGCCAGCACACGCACCAACCCGGGGCCGTCGGTCGGTGACGGGGCCTGCAGGTAGGCCTGCCCGTCACTCAGCGCCAGGACGTTGATCCGACCGTCCACGGATACCGCAGCATGTACCGAGGAGCCACCCAGGTGCAGTGAGAGGACGGTGGGCATCGAGGGGACCGGTCGGTTCGGTAGGCGGCAGGTGTCGTCGGCGACCCTACGACCTCCGGATACCCGCCCACCGCCATCGCCAACCCATCGGCTGGCCATCGACAAGACGGATAGGTCCCGGCCGTGGCATCCTTCGGGGCGATGGACCTTCGCCAGTTGAGCCACCTCATCGCCGTCGTGGAGCATCGGAGCTTCTCAGCGGCGGCACGGGCCCTCCACACGGTCCAGTCAAACGTCTCGACGCATGTGTCCAGGCTGGAGAAGGAGCTCGGGGCGGTGCTGGTCGACCGGCACACCATGCAACCCACCTCCGAGGGGAAGGCCGTCCTGGAACGGGCCCGCCGGATCCGGACCGAGCTGCAGGCCATCAGCGACGACATCGTCTCCATGCGCCACGAGGTGGCCGGCGAGGTGCGGATCGGCTGCATAGGAACGACCGGCCGCTGGATGGCCGCACCGCTGCTGAGGCGACTGGCTGAGCGCCATCCGGCCCTGCACCCCGTGCTGGTGGACGCGACCACCACCTCCCTCACACCGAGGGTCATGAACGGCGACCTGGACATGGCCATCGTGAACACGCCCGTCGTGGAGGCCGGCATCGACTCCGAACCCCTCTTCGACGAAGAGCGGATCATCGTCGTCCCCAGGGGCCACCCGCTGGCCGGGCAGGGCACCATCGGCATCGAGCAGTTGGCCGAACACCCGGTGATGCTCACGCCACGCGGCACCACCTTCCGCGACGCCCTGGACCAGGAGTTGGCGGCGTCGGGGGTGCGCCTGACAGCGGCGGCCGAGGTGGACGGGCTCAGGCTCCTGGCCTCGCTGGCCTACCAGGGCTACGCCCCCGCCCTCCTCCCGGCCAGTGCCGTCTCGGGCTATCCGGAGGGCGACTGGTCCCTGGTCCATGTCGATGGGCTGGCCCGACGTTCAGTGGGGCTGGTACACAACCGACGGACCACCCCGTCAATGCCCACCAGGGCCGCACGGGACATCGTCCTCGAGGTAATACGCGAGATAGCCCCTCACCAGCCCGGAATCCATGTCACGCTGGGTGGGTGACCGGAGTGCCTGACCTCGAACTCCGCAACCGAACGGGTGGGACCGTGGCCTTCGCTGTGCGCGATCTCGGTAGCCGCAGGGTCGTGGTGGTCGAGATCGCCGGCGAGGACCGTGGTGCGCTGCGTCCCGCCGACGGCGAGAACCTGGCCATCGCCGCCCGTACCGCCCGCGACCAGCGCCTTCCCCTCGTCTGCTTCGTCGAGTCCAGCGGTGCCGCCATCGACGAGGGCGTGGCTGCCGTCCACGGCTGGGGTACTGCGGCGAAAGAGTTCGTGGCCTGCTCCGGCGTGGTACCGACGATCTTCTGCGTCACCGGCCCGACCGTCTCGGGACCGGCGCTGCTGCTGGGCCTGGCGGACCTGGTGGTCATGATCGCCGACACGTACGCCTTCGTTAGCGGCACCCACATGGTTCGGCAGTACACCGGCGAGGAGCTCTCCAACGAGGGCCTCGGTGGTGCGAAGATGCACGAGCGGACATCCGGGGTGGCCCACTTCACGGTTGCTGACCGGTCCGAGGCCGACGACCTGATCGTCGAGTTGCTCTCGTTCCTCCCGGACCACACGGACCAGGTCCCCGCCGGATGGCCATGCGCCGACCCGGTCGACCGTCCCACGCCGGAGGCCGGAGACCTGGTTCCCGATACCGCCACCGGCAGCTACGACGTCCGCGACGTGATCGCCTGCGTGGTTGACGACGGCCACCTGCTCGAGCCACGTGCCCAGTGGGCTCCCAACCTGGTCACGGCGTTCGCCTCGATCGGCGGCCGACCCGTCGGGCTTATCGCCAACCAACCACAGTCGGTGGCCGGAACGCTGGACATCGCCGCATCCCAGAAGGGCGCAAGGTTCGTCTCATTCTGCGATGCCTTCAACCTGCCGCTGGTCACCTTCGTTGACACGTCGGGCTTCTACCCGGGCAAGGACCTGGAATGGCGGGGCATGATCCGCTACGGCGCCCAGATGGCGTTCGCCTACGCGCGCGCCACCGTCCCGCGGGTCTGCCTGACCCTGCGGAAGTCGTACGGGGGCGCCTACATCGTCATGGACTCCCGCTACATGGGCAACGACATCATGTTGGCCTGGCCGTCTGCGGAGATCGCCGTCATGGGGGCGAAGGGTGCCGTGGAGATCCTCCACCGGCAGGCCGGCGAGGCGGAACGGGTCGAGTTGGTGGCCGCCTACGAGGAACGTCTCCTGAACCCCTACATAGCCGCCGAGCGTGGCTCCGTGGACCGGATCATCGATCCCGCCCGGAGCCGGTCCGAACTGGCAGCCGCCCTGGAGGTCCTGGTCGGCAAGAGGGAACGCCTTCCCCGCCGACGCCACGACAACACACCACTCTGACCCCGATGCCGGTAACGGCACAGGTAGGCGGATCTTCTGCCGTGAATTCGGCCTGAGCATCCCGCAGAGCGTTCGTGATTAGGAACTTTCACACTTCTTTCAACCCTTCCGACGGCGACAAGTCCTCCACCCGCCCGGTACCTTCGTTGTCGCAACAGGGTTTCGGACGTCGATTAGGACCCCCGGAGCCAGCCCAGTCGCCGAGCCGATCCACCAGAGCAGGCCGGCACGATCAGACAGGAGGGACGGCACCGTGGCCGACAGCATCACGATCACCGACAACCGCACCGGCGAAACCATCGAGATCCCGCTCTTGGATGGAACCGTGTCGGCCAAGGCCTGGAGTTCGCTGCTCCCCGGGATCTGGTTCGACGACCCGTCCTTCAGTGCCACTTCGGGTGCGGACAGCGCCATCACATACCTGGACGGCGAAGCCGGGCTGCTGCGCTACCGGGGCTACCCGATCGAGCAGCTAGCCGAACAGACCACCTTCCTGGAGGTGGCGCACCTCCTGGTCCGCAAGGAGCTCCCGACCGCCCCCCAGCTGAAGGCCTGGCAGTCCGAGATCGCCGAAGCGGCCCCCATCCACGAGAACTTCCACAAGCGGATCCTCGAGGGCTTCCGGGACGACGCCCACGCCATGGGCGTCCTCGTCTCGTCCATCGCAGCCATGTCGACCTTCTGGCCGGACAGCAAGGACATCGAGGACCCGGAACAGCGCAGCGTCGAGACCACCCGCCTAATCGCCAAGATGCCGACCATGGCTGCCAGCGCCCACCGGCGCAGCATCGGCCTGCCGTACGTCTTCCCGGACCCGGAACTCGACTACACCTCAAACTTCCTCGCAATGATGTTCAAGATGGGCGACGCGCCCTACGAGGTAGACCCGGTACTGCGTAACGCCCTCGACATGCTCTTCGTGCTGCACGCCGACCATGAACAGAACTGCTCGACCACGACGGCACGCGTCGTGGGCAGCGCCCACGCCGACCCGTACGTCACGGTGGCAGCCGCCGCCGGCGCCCTCTACGGGCCACGCCACGGCGGGGCCAACGAGGCCGTCCTGCACATGCTCGAGGAGATCGCCGAGTTCGACAACGTCGACGACTTCATCGCCGGGGTCAAGACCGGCGAGCGCAAGCTCATGGGCTTCGGCCACCGGGTGTACAAGAACTACGACCCACGGGCCCGGATCGTGAAGGACACGGCCCACCGGGTCTTTGACATCACCGGCCTCAACCCGCTGCTGGACATCGCCATGAAGCTCGAAGAGGTGGCGCTGGCCGATCCCTACTTCGTGGACCGCAGGCTCTACCCGAACGTCGACTTCTACTCTGGCCTCATCTACCAGTCCATGGGCTTTCCGGTGGAGATGTTCACCGTGCTGTTCACCATTGGCCGCACGCCGGGCTGGCTGGCCCACTGGGACGAGATGCTCACGCAGAGCTCCCGGATCGCCAGGCCACGCCAGCGTTACACCGGCCCGGCCGACCGGGACGTTCCCTCCATCGACGTTCGCTGAAAGCCGGGACCGGTCGGAGACCCGATCCTCAGCCGGCGGTCACGTCCAGGGCGATCTTGCCCACGCTGGCGTTCGTCTCCATGTAGGCATGCGCCTCAGCGATGTCAGCCAGCATGTACCGACGGTCCACCACAACCTGAAGGCTGCCGTCCTCGAAGCCCGGCACGACCCGGTCCTCGAAGGCCCTGCTGAGCGCGACCTTCTCCTCCAGCGAGCGGGCCCGCAGCGTCGTGCCGACCAGCCTCGCCCGCTTGGACAGCAGCTTTCCCAGGCCGAAGGTGGCCTTACCTCCACCCATCAGGCCCACCTGCATGATCGTGCCACCCACCGCCAGGGCATCGGCGTTGCGGTCCAGGTAGTCACCACCGATCACGTCCAGCACGACGTCGGCGCCGCGCCCGTCGGTCGCCTCAGCCACCACCGACACCCAGTCCTGCGACGCGTAGTCGACCGCACGATCCGCTCCCAGCTCCAGGCAACGGGCGACCTTTCCGGCCGAGGCGGTGACCACGACCGTGGCACCGAGCATTCCGCAGAGCTGGATTGCAGCCGTGCCGACACCGGACGCCCCGGCATGCACCAGCGCCGTACCGCCCTCCCGGAGCCCGCCCTGCAGAACGAGGGCGTCCCATGCCGTGATGAACACCTCCGGTAGTGCGCCTGCCATCTCGAGAGGGGTTCCGACCGGCACGCGCACCGCCTGGTCGGCGTGCACCACCAGACGTTCTGCGTGGGCCGCACCACCGGTGATGCCCATCACCTCGTTTCCCTCGGACCACCTGGTGACGCCCTCGCCGACGGCCGACACCCGTCCGGCGAACTCCAGCCCGGGCACCTCGTGCTCCATCTGTGGCCCCGGGTAGAGGCCCATGCGCTGCAGCAGGTCAGCCCGGTTCAGGGCACTGGACACCACGTCGACCAGCACCTCGCCCGGGCCGGGGAGTGGCTCGGGCACCTCCATCACCTGGAGCACCTCCGGTCCGCCGTAGCCGGTGATCACCACCGCACGCATCAACGGCTCTTCTTCAGCTCGGAATAGGCGACGCCCTTGTCCACCCGGGGTTCACCGGGCAGCCCCAGGATGCGTTCGCCAATGATGTTGCGCTGCACCTCGTCGGTTCCGCCACGGATCGACATGGACGGGGCGGTCAGGAACTCGAGTTGCCCCGCTGAATCCGAGAGCATCCCGGCGGCCCCCCCGAGGTTCTTGCCCAGGTAGGCACGGGACTTGAACGCAGCCACGCTGCGGAGCTTGGCCATGGACCCCTCCGGGCCCGGTGCCGAGCCGTCGGAGATGGCAGCGGCCCTCGCCGTTGCCATCTGGTTCACACGGTGGAGGATGAACGACCGCATAGCCGCCTGGCGTTCCACCGGGCCGGACAACTGGCCGGCGTTGCGCCACGCCTCCAGCCAGGACGGCAACCCGACCTCCTCGGCGTCACCGCCTCCGAAGGCCCGGCCACCGATGGTGGCCCGTTCGTGGGCCAGCGTCTCGACGGTCAGCCCCCAACCGGCCCCCAGGTCACCGATGCGGTCAGCGTCGGGAACCCGGACGTCGGAGACGAACACCTCGGTGAAGTGACGATCGCCGTTGATCTGCACCAGCGGGCGGACCTCGACGCCCGGCGCCGACATCTCGACTGCGAACATGGTCAGGCCGCGGTGCTTGGCCAGCGAGGCATCGGTCCTGGCCAGGCACATGCCCCACCTGGCATACGCGCCACGCGAGGTCCACACCTTGGAACCGTTCAGGATCCACTCGTCGCCATCGCGCTCGGCCCGCATGCCCGCATTGGCGAGATCGGATCCGGCATCCGGCTCGGAGAACATCTGGCACCAGATCTCCGAACCATCGGCGATGGGTCGGAGCCACCGGTCCTGCTGGGCGGGGGTACCACGGTCCAGCAGCACGGGACCCACGAGGTTCAGGCCCACGCCGTAGGGGTACATGTCGGCCATGGCGTAGTCGCCCATGGTGGTCTCGATCATCGCCGCTTCGGCCGCCTCGGCGTCACGGCCGCCATGGATCGAAGGCCACGTCGGCACCATCCACCCGCCGTCGACCATCAACGCCAGGAACCGCCGCCCGGCCTCGAGGTCATCGCTTCCGGCGCCCAGCACGGTGGAGGTTCCCGAGGGATCCCGACGATCCAGCAGGGCGTCCAGAGCAGCGCTGATCTGGTCGATGGTGAGGTCCACAGGTGCAGTCTGCCCGTTGACCTCCCGGTCCTGTGAACCCGGCGACCCTCGGCAATGATGGGAACATGAACGACCTCCTTGAAGCGGCCGGCACCGTCGCGGGCGACGTCGTAGCGCTACGTCGCAACCTCCATGCCGAACCGGAGCTGGGCCTCGACAACCCCCGCACCCAGGCACTCGTGCTCGACGCTCTCGACGGGCTGCCCCTGGAGGTGCGAACCGGCACCGGCCTCACGTCGGTGGTCGCCGACCTTGTCGGAGCGACCGACGGCCCGACCGTTCTGCTGAGGGCCGACACCGATGCCCTACCCATGACCGAGGACACCGACCTCGAGTTCCGCTCCACTATTGACGGCAGGGCACACGCCTGTGGCCACGACGCCCACACCGCCATGCTGGTCGGCGCCGCCAGGGTGCTGGCCGCCAGACGAAACGAGCTCCAGGGTCGCGTCCGCTTCATGTTCCAGCCCGGCGAGGAGGGCTTTGCCGGCGCCCGCCTGATGATCGACGAGGGCGTCCTTGACAACGTGGACCGGGCCTTCGCCCTCCACGTCTCCCCCAACCAGCGGGTCGGCACGGCGTCATGCCGACCAGGCCCCCTGCTGGCCGGCGACACCTCCATCACCGTCACCGTCCGGGGACACGGCGGGCACGCCTCGACGCCCCATCTGGCCACCGACCCGATTCCCGCCACCGCTGCGATCATCACCGCCCTCCAGACGACGGTCACCCGGGAGGTGGACGTCTTCGACCCGGCGGTGCTCACCATTGCCCACGTCGTGGCCGGCACGACGACCAATGTCATACCTGAGACCGCCTTCTTCGAGGGCACCATCCGTTGCATCTCGGAACGCACCCGGGCACGCATCCGCGAGGCGGTGGCCCGGACGATCCGAGGCGTGGCCGAAGCCCATGGCTGCACCGTGGACATCGAGATGGTCGACGGCTACCCGGTCACCCTGAACGATGTGGGGGAGGCAGCCAGGTTCGCCGAGGTCTGCCGCGCCACGCTCGGTGAGGACGGCCACCGGCTGATGCCGGCGCCAGCCATGGGGGGCGAGGACTTCTCATACGTTCTCCAGAAGGTGCCCGGGGTGATGGCGTTCCTGGGCGTGTGCCCGGCGACCGAACCGAATCCCAGGTCGGCTCCGTCGCTCCACTCCAACCGGATGGAGTTGAACGAGGACGGCCTGGTCCACGGAATCGCCCTGCACGCAGCCATGGCCCTGCACACCGGACAGATCGCGGACGGGAGCTGACGATGGCCTGGGACATCCCGGACTTCGCCACGCTCCTGGCGCTCGAGGCGCACGGCCCCGACGTGTACGTGGGCATCAGCCCCGACTACCCGTGGGGCCGCGTCTACGGAGGTCAGGTAGTCGCCCAGGGCCTACGTGCCGCCCAGTTGACCGTCGACGCCGACCACCACGTCCACTCGTTGCACGCCTACTTCATCCGGGGTGGCACCAGCGACGAGCCCATCCGATACGAGGTGGACAGGATCCGCAACGGCCGATCCTTCGTCACCCGACGCGTCGTGGCCCGCCAGTCCGATGGTGCAATCCTGAACCTGGCGTGTTCCTTCCAGGTGCTCGAGGACCAGGCAGACGTCCAGGAGTCGAGCCTGCCGGCCGAGGCGGGCGAGCCCGGGTCGGGCACCGTGGAGGACTGGGACCTGCTCGGGCGACGTGTGGCGCACCGCTCCACCGGGCGATCCGCCATCTGGCTGCGCGTGCAGGACGACCTGGGTGATGACCCGATGATGCAGGCCTGCGCCCTGGCCTTCACCTCCGACGACATCCCGACCGACTCGGTGGGTAGCACCCATCCCAGGATCGGCGAGGTCAGGGAGGGCGACATCGGCTACGGCGACGTGTTCATCGGAGCCAGCCTGGACCACACCATCTGGTTCCACAGGCCGCTGCCCCCCGACGAGTGGCTCCTCCACGACCACCGGTCGCACGGTCTGGCCAACGCCAGGGGTCTCAGCGTGGGCGAGGTGTTCGCCCCGTCAGGCGTTCACGTCGCCACCGTCGCCCAGGAGATCCTCATACGCGAACGGACCCGCTGAGGCAGGTCCCCTACGGGGCCATGCCAGACTCCCCGATGATGGATTCGCCAGAAGCTCCAACCCGGGTCCTCGTCCACCTCTGGGGTGAGCACTTCCCGACCCCGGCGATCCGCGAACGCTTCCCCACCGTCGAGTTCATTCCTGTGCACACCGACGGGCCGGTGGCCGAGGACGTGTCCGGCGAGGTCTGCATCACACAGGCCGCCCGCACCGAGAACCTGGAGGAGGTCCTGCAGCGGGGGGTCCAATGGGTGCAGGCCCTGGGCCAGGGGGTCGACCACTTCCCGTTCGAGTACCTCGGCGACCGCACGTTGACGTGCGCCCGCGGGGTGAACGCCGTCCCGATCTCCGAGTGGGTGGTCGCCATGCTGCTCACCGCCGTGAAGCAGCTTCCCGACCACTGGCTGTCGGGACCTCCCCGCCGCTGGGTGCTGGCAGACCTGGGTTCCCTGAAAGGCGCCACGGTCGGCCTGGTGGGGCTCGGTTCGATCAACCAGGCGGTCGCCGAGCGCCTCGCAGCGTTCGGCTGCCGGATGGTGGCCGTGACCCGCTCCGGTGGCCCCAGCCCCGTGCCCGGCGTGGAGGTGACCACCGACATCCGGGAAGCGGTGGCCGACGCGGACCATGTGGTCATCGGCGCACCCCTCACAGCGGAGACCGAGAACATGTTCGACGACGACCTGTTCGCCGCCATGAAACCCGGAGCCCACCTCGTGAACATCGCCCGGGGCCGCCTCGTCGACCAGGATGCCCTCCGACGCGCCCTGGACGGCGGACACCTCGCCATGGCGTCCCTGGACGTATGTGAACCGGAGCCGCTGCCGGCCGGCCACTGGCTCTACTCCCATCCGGGTGTCAGGCTGAGCGCCCACGTCTCGTGGTCCGACCCCCGTGCCGTGGATCGCCTCCATGCGGCCTTCGCCGACAACCTTGCCCGGTGGCTGGCCGGCGAGACGCTCTTCGACATCGTGGATCCGGTCGCCGGATACTGATCCCCCACCGCCAGGAAGGCTCCCAATGCCGTTGTCCGCACAGTTCCTCGAGATCTCGTCGCAGGTACGCAACTGGGGTCGCTGGGGGCCCGACGATCAACTCGGCACCCTGAACCTCATCACTCCCGAGGTGGTGCTGGCCGCCCGTGACTGCATCCGCCACGGACGGACCATTCCGCTGGCTGTGGGACTTCAACACGACGGCATCCAGGTCGGATTCGTTCCCGGCCGGGACAACCCGACCATGACCCTGCATGCCATCAACGAGGGCATGGATCCGGATGGCGGGCCCGACTCGTTCCATACCAGCGACGACCACGTCTCGTTCGGCCTCCAGGCCGGCACCCACTGGGACGGCCTCTGCCACGTCTCGTACTCGGGGATGGTCTACAACGGCTACGACGCCTCCGGCATCACCGCCGACGAGGGCGCCACACAGTGCGGCATCGAACACCTGCAGAGCGTGTGCACGCGCGGGGTCCTGCTGGACGTGGCGAGGGCCAAGGGGGTCGACCTGCTGGAGTGCCCCTACGCCATCACCGCCGACGACCTGGATGCTGCGGCCGAGATGGGTGGCGTGGAGGTGCGCTCCGGCGACATCGTGCTGGTCAGAACCGGGCGGATGTCGCTGTACCACTCGGGTGGCGGCATGGCCTACTGCCTGGGCCCGTCCCAGGACGGTTCCAACGCCGGGCTGTCGCTCTCGACCGTGCCCTGGCTGCATGCCCATGACGTGGCTGCCGTAGCCAACGACACCCTGGCGTTCGAGGTGTACCCGTCGGAGGCCGACACCCTCGCCGTCCACATGCTGCACCTCGTGGACATGGGCCTCACCCAGGGCCAGAACTGGGACCTGGAGGCCCTGTCGGAGGACTGTGCCGCTGATGGCGTCTATGAGTTCTTCCTCACGGCCACACCCGAACCCTTCGTGGGTGGCGTGGGCAGCCCGGTCGCTCCGGTGGCCATCAAATAGATCCGATGCCCGCTCTGCCGCGTCGGACCGGGCACCACATGCGCCCGATGGCACAGGTGATACCGGTCACCAACCCGAACCAATCGTCTCGGTCCGGGCCATCCTTGGATGGACGCCGGCGGACCCGCCGGGCCAGGACAGGAAGGAACCGACATGACAATCAGGAAGAGCAGAGGCGGGACCGATACCTGCCAGACAGCGCTGGAGGGAATCGGCATCTTCTCCGAGTTGACCAGGGCCCAGCAGAAGTCGCTGGCCCGTCTCATGACCTGCGTACCGGTGAAGGCCGGCAGGACCCTGACCACCGAGGGCCAGAGCGGTCGCGAGTTCATGATCATCGTGGATGGCCAGGCTTCGGTCCGTCGCGACGGCCGCCTCGTCGCCACCCTCGGTCCCAGCGATTTCTTCGGCGAGATGAGCCTCATCACCGGCGCACTCCGGTCTGCGACCGTGACAGCCGAGACCGACATGCTCATCGAGACGCTGAACCGGCGTGAGTTCTCGTCGATGCTGGACGAGAGCCCGTCACTGGCCCGCAAGGTGCTGGTCGGTGCGGTCAAACGCCTCCACGAACTGGATGCCAGCCCGGCCGACTGAGGCCCCTGCGACACCGCGGGGATGACCTTGCCGGACCACCTCGGCAATGACGATGCCGGTCAGGTGATCCGGGTCCACGGCGTACTCCTGGATCGACATACGGGGTCCTCGTCTGACGACGCTGTCTCCACTCTGCTGGCCCTCCGTGGGATCCTCTCCGTGGACGTCGTCGATCGCGAACACCTGACGCTGCTCAGCCACCGTTCCATGGACCCGGCGCCGCCGCCGTGGACCGCCCTGGTCACGGAACATCTGGCGCTGGACTGACGCACCCGGCCCGGGCCGGACCTGACAGGTGGCGGGTGCCATGCTGCACCTGTGGAACATCCTGGAACCGTCGCCGTCCTCGGGTCGGCCAATCTCGACATAGTCGTTCCCGTCCCCCACCACCCGGTGACCGGCGAGACGGTCATGGGCGGCGACCATGCCCTGGTACCGGGTGGAAAGGGCGCCAACCAGGCGGTTGCGGCCGCCCGGCTCGGCGCCACGGTCTACTTCGTGGGGCGCGTCGGATCCGACGATGCCGGCACAACGCTCCGCGGGTCGCTGGAGGCAGCGGGCGTGGACACCACGTTCCTGCGCAGTGACAAGGGTGCGCCGAGCGGAATCGCCCTGATCGGAGTTGATGCCGCCGGCGACAACGCGATCGTGGTCAGCCCCGGAGCCAACGGCCGCGTCGGCCCGGACGACGTATCTGCCGCGGAGACGGTCATCCGCGATGCCACGGTGCTCCTCGTGCAGCTCGAGGTGCCGATGGAGGCCGTCGTCGCTGCAGCCCGGGTGGCCACCGGAACGGTGATCCTCAACCCGGCACCGGCATCTTCGCTTTCCGACGACCTGCTCGCTCTGGTCGACGTCCTGGTTCCCAACTCCATCGAGTTGGCGCAGTTGGTAGGTGCCGAGCCGACCAGCGATGTGGACGAGGTGGCGGCCCAGGCCCGGTCCCTGCCCGTTGAGAGGGTCGTCGTGACGATGGGGGCCGCTGGAGCGCTGCTGGTCACCCCCGATGGCCACCTGCTGGTCCCCGCCCCCACCATCCAGCCGGTGGACACGACCGGGGCCGGCGACTCGTTCTGCGGTGCGATGGCCGAAGCTCTGGCCAGGGGCGTGGAACTCGGAACCGCTGTGGAGAGGGCCGTGCACGCCGGAGCGGTGACCGCCACCCGACCGGGCGCCCAGCCAGCCATGCCTTCGACCGTAGACCTCGAGGCTTCAATGGCCGGACTGGCGGGCACACTCTGAGCATGTCGAAACCCACGCCTACAGGACCACGGATGATCATCGACTGCGATCCCGGGGTGGATGACGCCATGGCGTTCATCGCCGCCGCCCGGTGGGCCGACCTCGTCGGCATCACCACCGTGGCCGGCAACGTTCCCCTGGTGCACACCACCGCCAATGCCTGTCGGCTGAGGTCGCTGCTTGGCCTCGACGTGGAGATCCATTCAGGGGCAGATGGGCCACTCGTCGGCGTGCAGGAGTTCGCCACGCACGTCCACGGCGAGACCGGGCTGGGAGACGTGGTCCTTCCCGAGTCCGATCGCGGAGCGGACTCCGATGACGCTGTCGGCTACCTGGTCGAGACCACCCGCTCGGAGGAGGGCCTGCACCTGGTGCCGATCGGTCCGCTCACCAATGTGGCCCTGGCACTACGGGCCGATCCGGGCCTGGCTGACCGGGTGGCTTCCATCACCCTCATGGGAGGCAGCGCCCTGGGGGTCGGAAACGTCTCAGCCGTAGCCGAGTTCAACGTCTTCGCCGATCCGGAGGCAGCCGACGAGGTCTTCCGGAGCGGTGCAAGGCTCACGATGATCGGCCTCAACCTCACCCATCAGGTCCGGATGGGAGCAGTCCACGCCGCCCAGTGCCGCACCGTTGGATCTCCTGTTGGAGATGCCATGACCGGACTTCTGGAGTTCTACACGAAGTTCCATCTGGCCGAGGAGGAGGTCTCCGATGGGCCGGTGCACGACCCCTGTGCCGTCCTGGCCGTGACCCATCCGGAGCTGTTCACCCTGGAGGACCGCCATGTGCAGGTGGAGCTGGCCGGTTCCCACACGCGGGGCATGACGCTGGTGGACGAGCGGGGGCCCCGGGCTTCGGCTGCAGCCAACTGCCGTGTCGCATACGGCGTGGACGCCGATGCCGTCATCGCCCTGGTCATGCAGGCGGTCCGCGAGGGCTGATGCTCCGCGGAGGGCGTCAGCCCTTCGGCGTGTGGATCCCGACCCTCCAACGCCCGGGAACCTGGAGCTGGCAGAACAGTTCGGTCGCCTCCATGAAGAGGCTGGCGACCGCTGCAGCGTCCTGAGCGTTACCGGGTCCCGTCGGCGACTCCCATACGAGGCCACGCTTCGGATGGTCCTGACGCAGGACCCAGCCGGATGGGGATCCGATGCCGGCGGCGGCGAGGCGGTCGCCTGCTCCCCGGCCTGAACCGTGGTCGATGCCGATGGAGGCCGGGTTCCGGGGTGATGCCGCCACCAGCGTGCCGACCGGAACCTGTGCCCCGCGGGCGGAGAACCAGGAGAACAGCCCGGACACATCGGCTCGGAGCGAGTCCTGGACGTCAGGTTCGATGTTCAACCAGGAGCCCGGCTGCCGGGCCACCTCCAGGAGGGCCTCGACCAGGTCGGCGGAATCGTCGGCGGCCACAAGGAAGTTCTCGCTCTCGAAGCTGGCCACAATCTCGACGCTACCGGCGTCGGTCAGGGCCGCCCGACGTTCCGCCGAAACCCTGCCCGCCGGTACGTTGGCCCGATGGCCGACGCTGGAGGTGACCGACCGCTGCGAATCGCCGCACTGGTGAAGCAGATTCCGAAGTTCGTCGAGATGCGCCTGGGCGCTGACGGTCGCCTGGTGCGCGACGGTCTGGACCTCCACATGAACGATTACTGCCGTCGGGGTGTCCGGGCCGGCTGCGAGCTGGCCGAGGCGACCGGCGGGTCGTGCACGGCCATAACGCTCGGCCCCACTTCGGCCGACACCGTGCTACGCGAGGCGATCCTGTGCGGCTGCGCGGGCGGCATCCACGTGTCGGATCCGGCCTTCGCCGGGAGCGACACCCTGGCCACGGCACGGGCACTCGCCACTGCATTGGAACGCTGTGGCCCCTGGGACCTGGTTCTCTGCGGCCGCAACTCGGTCGACGCCGACACCGGCCAGGTACCCGCCCAGTTGGCCGAGATGCTGGGACTTCCCCTGCTGACCGGGGCACGCCAGCTGGAGGTGGACGGCGACACGGTCCATGCCCTGCTCGAACACGACGATGAGTGGGTCCGGGTCGAGGTGGACCTTCCGGCTGTCGTGTCGTGCGCCGAGCGGCTCTGTGACCCGTGCAAGGTCAAGGACCCGGAGGCCTGGGCCACCGTCGACCCGGCCCTCATCGAGCTGCTGGACGCTGCCGACCTGGGACCCGGACCGTGGGGAGCGGACGGCAGCCCGACAAGGGTCGGCCGTACAAGGCTGCTGGACGTGGAACGCGCAGGCGAGCGCCTCGACGGGGTGGGGCCCGGGCAGGTGGACAGGGTTGTCGAGGTGCTCCGGGCCAGGGGTGCCTTTGACGCCGATATCGATGGCCCTGCAGACGAGGTGGCCCGCCCGGTCGGCGACGGCGATGGGGGCGACGTGGTGGTGCTGGGCGAACCGGGCCGCCACCGGATGAACTCCGAGCTGCTCGGAGCCGGCGCCGGTCTGGCGGCTGCCATCGGAGGGCGGTGCGTCATGTCCATAGACGTTGTGGATGACTGGGAGGCGCTCAGCGGGCAGGGCGTCGACAAGGTGCTGAGGCATGCCGGCACCATCGGCGCCGAGGACGTGGCCGGGATGCTCGAGAGCCGTCTGAACCGGGAGTCGACGTGGGCGGTGCTGGCCCCGGGTACGGCGTGGGGACGTGAGGTGGCTGCACGCCTCGCCACCCGGCTGGGGGCCGGCCTGACCGGTGACGCCATCGGGTTGGAGGCCCGGGATGGTCGCCTGGTGGCCTTCAAGCCCGCCTTCGGCGGTCAGATGGTGGCCGAGATCACGTGTACGTCGGCAGTCCAGATGGCGACCGTGCGTCCGGGGGTCCTCCCGGGGCTGCGCCCCCGACCCAACGGGCCTTTCGCCATCGAGCACCTTGATGCGGTCGTCGGATCGCGGACACGGATCATCGAGCGTCACCGCGACGACGATCGCGACCTGCTGGCCAATGCCGCCATCGTTATCGGTGTCGGAGCGGGCGTTGACCCGACGGACCTGCCCGAGATTGAGGCCCACGCTGCGGCGATCGGCGCCGAGTTGTGCGCGACACGCCGGGTCACCGACGCCGGCTGGATGCCGCGGGCCCGCCAGGTGGGGATCACCGGCCATTCGATCGCCCCACGGCTCTACCTGGCCATCGGAACATCCGGAAAGTTCAACCACACGGTCGGCGTCCGCTCTGCGGGAACCGTCGTGGGAATCAACCCCGACCCGGACTGTGAGCTGTGGTCGGCCTGCGACATCGGGATGGTCGGCGACTGGCGCACGGCCATGGACCTGCTGATACCCGGACTGGTCCACGAACTGGCCCGATGACGGTCCCGGCTGTCCGGGGCCCGTCGAGGGCCCAACTCAGTCGGGGCGGTCCACTCCGGCTGCCCTGAGGGCCTCGGCGTCCACCCACTCGAGGGTCAGGATGTGAGTGGCGGCAAGCAGGACCTGCGGCGCCATTCCAGCCTCGTGGGCCTCCTGCCACCGGGGGGCGCAGAGGCACCAGCGGTCCCCGGGCTTCAACCCGGCAAAGCCCGGACGCGGCGTCGAGAGGTCGTTGCCGGCACTGGCCGAGAACTCCAGGAACTCCTCGGTCATGAGGGCGCACACCGTGTGGATCCCCATGTCGTCGGCACCGGTGTTGCAGCAGCCGTCCCGGAAGAATCCGGTCATGGGATCGGTACCGCAGTCCTGAAGCGGGGTGCCTAGAACGTTTACGGCCATCGGGAGATCAGACCCTGGCGTTCTTGAGCTTCTTGACGCTGCGGGCACGTGCCCCGGCGTCGAGCTCCACCTTGCGGAGGCGCACGACGGCGGGGGTCACCTCGACGCACTCGTCGTCGGCGATGTACTCGAGGGCCTGTTCGAGGGAGAGCCGGCGCGGCGGGGTGAGGCGGATGGTGTCGTCCGACGCCGACGCCCTCACGTTGGTGAGCTTCTTCTCACGGCAGATGTTGACGTCCATGTCCTCGGCCCGGGGATTCTGGCCGATGATCATCCCGCCGTAGACCGCCTCGGTCGGGCCGATGAAGAGCGTCGTGCGCTCCTGGAGCCCGGTGATGGCGTATGGCGTGGCGACGCCGCGACGGTCGGCCACGATGCTGCCGCCCTTGCGGATCCGCAACTCGCCCATCCATGGCTCCCAACCCTCGAACACATGGTGGAGCATGCCGGTGCCGCGTGTCTCGGTCATGAACTCGGTCCGGAATCCAATGAGCGCCCGGGCAGCCACCACGTAGTCCAGGCGGACCCAGCCGGTGCCGTGGTTGGTCATGTCGTCCAGTCGGGCCTTGCGCTCGCCCAGCATCTGGGTGACGGCGCCCACATGCTCTTCCGGGACGTCGATAGAGAGGCGTTCGGTCGGCTCGTGGAGGGTGTCGTCGATTTCGCGGAGCAGCACCGCCGGCTTTCCGACGGTCATCTCGAATCCTTCGCGCCGCATCGTCTCGACGAGGATCGCCAGCTGCAGTTCGCCTCTGCCCTGGACCTCCCATGTGTCGGGACGCTCGGTGGGCAGGACGCGGATCGAGACGTTTCCGACCAGCTCCACGTCGAGGCGTGCCTTGATCTGGCGGGCGGTCAGCTTGGTGCCGTCGTTGCCGGCGACCGGTGAGTTGTTCACCCCGATTGCCATTGAGAGCGTCGGCTCGTCGACCGTGATGACCGGTAGGGGTCGGGGGTCGGCCGGGTCGGCGAGCGTCTCGCCGATGGTGACGCCGTCGATGCCGGAGACGTAGACGATCTCGCCGGGGCCGGCCTCCTCTACCTCGACCTGGCCGAGGGACTCGGTCAACGTGAGGGTGGCGATTCGGGCCGGCAGGATCGAACCGTCGGTCCTGCACCAGGCCACCGGTGCGCCGCGCTTCAGGGTGCCGCTGTCAATCCGGCATACGGCGATCCGACCCAGGTAGGGCGAGGCGTTCAGGTTCGTCACGTGCACCCGCAGCGGGGCATCCTCGTCGAAGGATGGTGGCGGCACGTGGTTGATGACCATCTCGAAAAATGGTTCCATGTCCGTGCCGGGTATGGCCGGGTCAAGGGTGGCGGAGCCGGCGCGGGCGTCGGTGTAGACGATCGGGAACTCGATCTGCTCCTCGGTTGCACCGAGGTCCAGGAACAGCTCGTAGGTCTCGTCGATCACCTCGGCGATACGGGCATCGGGTCGGTCGACCTTGTTCACGACGAGCACGATGGCGAGGCCGGCCTCGA
>Ga0302133_10000395_pt1 | contig 27633 bp, 22 predicted proteins | sample CB9_331_MG_FD_203121 | JGI IMG/M metagenome (GOLD analysis project Ga0302133, IMG submission 203121) | Marine microbial communities from Western Arctic Ocean, Canada - CB9_33.1 | ecosystem: Environmental > Aquatic > Marine > Oceanic | place: Canada: Western Arctic Ocean | collected 2017-09-19 | reverse complement strand
GGCTTGGATTCTGCAACCTGTTTGGCCCTAGCACGGGAGGAAGGTTTCTCTCCTTATGCCCTCTCCTTTCGTTATGGTCAGCGTCATGAATTCGAATTGGATTCTGCAAAAGCTGTAGCCAGTTCCCAGGGTATCAGTGGCCACGTGATTACGAACATTGATTTGCGGACCTTCGGCGGTTCTGCCCTCACTGATGATATTGATGTGCCAAAAGACAGTGATGAATTTTCAATTACCAAAGATATACCCATTACATACGTCCCGGCCAGGAACACCATTTTTCTTTCTTTTTCCCTGGCTTATGCAGAGGTAATTGGCGCTAATGATATATATATTGGCGTTAATGCCTTGGATTATAGCGGTTACCCCGATTGCCGGCCAGAGTATATTAATTCATTTCAAAACATGGCTAACCTGGCTACGAGAGCCGGCGTTGAAGGTGATGGTTCAATCATAATTCATACACCGTTGATCAATATGACCAAGGCTGAAATCATTCGAAAAGGAACCCAATTGGGTGTGGATTATAGTTTAACGCATTCCTGTTATGATCCAAACGTAGATGGTGCATCTTGTGGACATTGTGATGCGTGCCTTCTTCGCCTCAAGGGGTTTAAAGAAGTCGGCCTCACAGACCCACTCACCTATTCAGATTGATATGTACTCCGTTAAAGAAGTCTATTATACAATTCAGGGTGAAGGCTATCATTCAGGCCGGCCAGCAGTATTTATCCGTTTTTCAGGATGTAACCTTTGGTCCGGATTAGAGAAAGATCGGGACAAAGCAGCCTGTAATTTTTGTGACACGGACTTTGTGGGAATCGATGGGCCCGGCGGCGGAAAGTTTATGTCTGCTGATGAACTGGCTACCCATGCCGTCTCCTTTTGGCCACACACATCAAAATCAAAACCATATGTTGTATGTACAGGTGGTGAGCCTCTCCTACAAATGGACGACGATTTTGTAATAGCATTTCATCAAGCGCGATTTGAGATTGCCATCGAGACTAATGGCACCGTTTTGCCCCCGGATGGAATTGACTGGATCTGTGTCAGTCCTAAAATCGGGAGTGACCTCATTTTGGAAAAAGGACAGGAACTTAAATTAGTTTATCCACAGAACAATGGTGACCCAAAGCAATTTGAGAATTTGGATTTTGAATATTTTTCGCTCCAGCCCATGGACGGGCCTAATCGGGCAAATAATACAGACAAAACATTATCTTACTGTCGCACACATCCCCATTGGAGGTTAAGCCTCCAAACCCATAAATTTTTGGGTATACCCTAAGGTCAAAATTGGAAATTTATAAAGACATTACATTCGAGGCTGCCCATCTCCTGCCCAACGTACCAGAAGATCATAAATGCCGACGGCTCCACGGCCATTCTTTTAAAGTACGCCTTACCCTAAATGGCCCTGTAGATGATTCCATTGGTTGGGTTGTTGATTTTGCTGCGGTTAAAAAAGCATTCGACCCTATCAATGATCAATTGGATCACCACTATTTAAATGAGATCGAAGGTCTTGAAAACCCAACCAGCGAAAATCTGGTGAAATGGATTTGGGATCGATTAAAACCAAAATTGGATTTTCTATCCGCAATTGAGGTAAAAGAAACCTGCACTACTGGATGTATATATCGAGGTAAAAATGACTAAATCTGACGGAAAATATTTTGAATTTGATGGAGAAGATCAAATTAATTCTGATTTTCTAGAGACTTTCCCTTTTGATAGCCCAGATCAATATATCATGACAGAAACTGATGAATTCAGTGCTGTTTGCCCATTTAGCGGCCTACCAGATCTTGCTTATGTCAAAATTGAATATTATCCTACCGGAGGTAAATGTATAGAATTAAAATCATTAAAATATTATTTTGTAAGTTTCCGAAATGTCGGCATTTATCAAGAGGGCGCTACACAACGCATTTACAATGATTTAAAAAATGTATTAGATATAGAAAAAATTCAAATTACAACGGTTTATAATACTCGGGGGGGATTTGAGACCACCTGCATTGAGGGCAAATTAGATTAACACTTTTTCCCTGTGAATCGCAGGGATATTAACTTAATTTTTCCACCGCTTTTTTAAGCGATTCCAACCATTTGGAGATCCGGTAGCTCAGTTGGTAGAGCAGTGGCCTTTTAAGCCATTGGTCGTGAGTTCGAGTCTCACCCGGATCACTCTTCGTGAAGACCACTTATCGTCAAGAAACCCATCTTAACCGGTGGGTTTTTTGTTTGTACCTATAAAGACGTATATGGACATATTTAGACTAAATAGTGTGTGTGTAGTGTGTGTGATTTGACGAAGGAAACCGAACCAAAAAGTATGTGTAAAGACCCTTACCCTTTATTTGACCCAGAGGCGTTTCATTTAGTTACACTCACCTTTAGTCCATTCTGTAACGCATGAATTTTCAGCAAAACAATCATTCGTTAGTAAATCGGGCTTCCCATCACCATTTAAATCGATTATTTGGCCTGTTCTTTCTCCAAATTCAATTGATCAATATTCACCTGCCATGAATCATCTCCAATGAGATGCTTTACGAAGTATTCTGCACGGAGCCATGACCAATAATTTGACATATCTCCATACCCATGACGCTGACCAGGAAAGATAAAGAAATCAAATCGTTTATTGGCTTTAATTAATGCTTCAGCCATACGAAGTGTACCTGCCATGTGCACATTATTATCAACATCACCAGTTGTTAGCATGAGATGGCCCTTCAGATTATTAGCTAATTTTGAGTTTTTTGCTATATCGTATTCAAATTTTACTCGGTTTGAATCATCCACAACTTCTTTGATACCATGGTGTTTTTCCGACCAGTAACTATTATAAACATTATTCTCATGATTCCCTGATGATGAAACAGCTGCTTTAAAAAAGTCTGGATAAACTAGCATAGCTGCTGTAGACATAAATCCACCCCCGGAATGTCCATAAATGCCTACCCTGTTCATATCAATAAATGAATATCGATCCACTAATTGTTCAATCCCTGCCTTTTTATCAGCCAAGCCGTAATCTCTCAAATTTCCGTATCCATAATTATGATACCATTTTGACCGGGCAGGATGTCCCCCACGATTACCAATCGTTATAACGATAAAACCAAATTGCGCCAAATGCGTTGTAGAATGACGTAATTGTGTGAATGATTTTGCTACTGATTCTGTTTGAGGACCTGGATAAACATAAGCAACAATTGGGTATGATTTTTTTGGGTCAAAATCAAATGGCTTTGTCATTACACCATAAATATCTGTTACACCATCAGCAGATTTAACTTTAAATGGTTCAGGATACTGAAATCCCGCTGCCATTAATTGAGAAAGGTCAGCGCTCTCTAAATCCATTATTCTTTTGCCCGTTGAATTGTATAGTTCTGCTATTGGCAATGTATTTACACGTGATGAATTATTTACGAAATACGAATGGGATTCGTTCATATTAACACGGTGATCAAAATTCCCCTTATTTAATAATTTCAGCTTTGAACCATCTATAGAAATACGATATAAATGTTGAAAATATGGATCTTCACCATCTTCTCTAGCATTTGCAATAAAATAAATATTCTTTTTGGTCTCATCTATTCCAACTACACGGCGGACTGAAAAAGGACCGCTGGTTAATTTTTTTTTTAACTTCCCATTCTTTCCATAAAGATATAAATGACCCCATCCATCCTGTTCAGACCACCAGATCATATTACCGTTTTTTAGCAGATCTAACCTTTGAAGATCGATATACGTATTCAAACGTTCTTCGATCAGCACTTTTACTTCACCGGTTGATGCATTGGCTACACAAACATCGACCCGATGCCAATCTCGGCTCTGACGATAGAAATATAACTCATCTGAATTTTTTGAGAGCCAAATGCTGCGCTGAGGATCATCACTATCAGGATACCTGAATTGTCTACCAGAATAAATTCCTATTCGCTGATCCTTAAATTTTTCTGTATCGATTATCACTGAACGGTTGTTCGGCAGGTCATAGATCATCATTTCGTATTGTGAGACACTGGTATCACCAGCCATATCATATTTATACGTTTCCAATTCTGGACGTTTGTAACCAACAGAATGAATCACCCAAAGATTTTTTACTTCTCTTCGATCAGCACGAACTATGGCAAACTTTTTAGAATTTCTGGACCAGGATATATTCACTTTCTTTCGATCATCTTTTTCTTTTTTCTTTTTCGTATCAATTTTGCCTCGACCCCAAAAGGATGAATTTGCATAACTGAAGTCGTCTTCACCGTTTTTAGTTAATTGAATTTCTTCCAATTCCAGTTTTTTGGTTATCTTATCTGCTTGTTTTTTATCCTTACCTCTTCTGGCATCTAATACTTTCTGATAGTCTGATTTACTGATTTTAAAAAGATTGTCATTACGAGCAAATACAACTGTCTTTCCATCAGGAGAAACGTTGGCCCAATCTGGATGATCATCTGGCCCTTCCCACTCTTTCAGCTCACGAAGTATTTTTGTTTTGACATTATATTCAAAATGGAAAACTTTTTTCTTATCTTTCTTTTTTTTCTCCTTCTCTTCCTCCTGATTCTCATCTTCATCATCATCTTCATCCTCATCGTCGGTATCATCAGTTTTTTCTTTATTTTGAGAGGATTTCACTTCAAACTGTAAAATATTATCCGAAATAAACTTTATCTTTTCAATTGGTAAGTGCTGAGCATCCCAAGGATCTTTGGTAATCCGTGTTAATTCTGCAGCAATGCTGTCATTATAAAATAATACTTGTTTTGATCCTCTTGCAGGATCCACGATATAATACATCGTACCATTGGATGTTTTCCATTCATACCAAAAACCATCTTTTCCTTTAATCCATTTTGGATTAAGAGATGTAGAATAGGTCATTTTTTTAATTTTATATGGAGCAAAACGGGTAGCCAATTGAACATTAGCTTGTTTTTGACCAGAAATAAGAAAAGAAATTGACAGTAAAATAAGTGAAGCAATTTTACTAAATGATTTCACAATAAGCTCCTATGATGATGGTGAATGGACTAGTTACATACTCAATTGCGATTAATAATTAACCGCAATTGGAAGTAATAGTAATAGTTTTTTATTTCAGGTATAATTTACAATTTTTTTTTTATTAGGCGTTTCATTTAGCTGCGTTTACCATCTTTATCCAATTTCTTGACAAGTTTCTTTTGTTCTTCTTCTCGTTTTCTTTCTATGAAAGGTTTCTTATCTTTGGTTTTCTTATGTGGTTTGTGTTGATATTTCAATGGATAGGTTCTTTAATTTTAATTATTTACTGATTATACATAGTTTAGGGAATTTTCGGATTGAGATGAGCGATATAAGTAGAAATCATTTCATTTATTATGCTGTTTCCATTTTTTGTGTTATATACCCTAACAGTGCACCACACACACACCACCATAATGTAAAATTTATCATATTCATTACCATATTTACTATATTGTCATCAAGAGTCGTGACGGCATATAAGAATAGGTTAATGCCAATAACAATTGGCACTGAAAAAAGTAGACCAAATGTTAGTCCAGTTTTAGGATTATACTCATCGGCCCATTTGTTATAAATCATAACAAAAACTGACACATTAGTTAATGTAACAAGAAATATTAAAGGCCATACCCATTCATCTGGTGCTTTAAAACCAGATGTACTTGGGTCAGGTAAATAAATTTTATCAAGAACAAATATTCGTACAATTCCTGGGAAAATATTCATGATAAGAAATAATGGTGCGATTTGTTTTAGTAGTTTCATTTTATTCTCCTTTATTTGAGCCAGAGGCATTTCATACAGGAAATTACACAGAAATTACCCAACAATGTGGGAGGCTCTTTTTTAAAAAAGATATTGGAAGCACTCATTTATTTTTCAAAAGCATTTTTAACCTGGTTCGGTTGTAACTATACAACCTGTTCCAGTTATTTTTGAACTTAATTTCGGACGCCCATAATAAATAGTCACCTTTTTTTCATTTTTACCTAAAACCTAAAAGTAGTTAAATAATTGTAATTAATAATAATAATAAATGTATAATTTAATAAATGGCAAAACTAAAAAAATCTTTAGGCTTATTTGATGGCATATCTCTTCTAATTGGGATTACAATAGGATCGGCTATCTTTGCAACTCCTCAAATCATTGCAGGATATACAAATTCATTTACTTTAATTATAATACTCTGGCTTTCTGTTTCTCTTTTTGTTTTTATAGGATCTCTAATATATGCTGAGCTAGGATCACGTTTTCCAAATACTGGTGGAGAGTATATATATATAAGAGAAGCTTTTGGTCCTTTTTGGGGATTTATATTTGGTTGGGCGCAACTAATAATAATCCGAACAAGCCCAGCCGCAGGGATTAGTTTAATTACGGCTAATTATTTGGGTTATTTCATACCCATGAATCAATTTGAAAAAATTATAGCATCAATTATTATTATAATAATTTTTGGTACTATTAATTATATAGGTGTTGAACGAGCAAGTTTCTACAATAAATTTTCAACCATAATTAAAACACTTGGCATCACAATTTTTACCGTAGCTGGCTTAGCAATGTTTGAAGGAGATTTTTTAAAATTATCAGAAACAGCTAGTGTAACTAAAAATTTGGGAACTATAGGAAATATAGTTGCTGCACTAATGTTAATACTATTTTCATATCTGGGCTGGGATAGAGTCGGATACATTGCTGGTGAAATGAAAGAACCTCAAAAAGTTATCCCTAAAACTATGTTTTATGGCATTTCAACTATTGCAATTCTTTATATATCAGCAAATATACTTTATCATACTGTCTTAGGCATAGAGGGCGTTCGCTCAACTTCCATCGTAGCTTCAGATATCGCAAGTTTAGTATTTGGAAAAACAGGTGCTAGCTTAATGTCAGTTATTGTTATTATTTCTGCTACTGGAAGTATAAATGGTACCATGATGTCAGCAAGTCGTCTATACTATGCTATGGCACGTGAAGGTATGTTATTTAAATGGTTTAATAATATTCACCCAAAATTTCGAACTCCTAGCAATGCAATTATTGCACATTGTATTTGGGGTATTATTCTTTTAGTTGTTAGACAAAACTTTGAGACAATTGTAACTGGGATGGTCTTTACTATACTCATTTTTTATACTTTTACAACTGTTGCTTTCTTTAAATTTAGAAAATTAGACCTAGGCGAGAGCGGATATAGAATTCCTTTTTATCCTTTTTTACCTTCAATATATTTAATTGGTCTAACAAGTTTGGTGCTATTAAGAATTTATTATCAATTTAATCTATCAATGCAAGACCTTTCGTTTGTCTTAACTGGAGTTCCAGTCTACTTTATATTTTTTAAAAACAATAAAATTTTACTTGAAAAATAGTATTTCATTTATTTAGACTAATAGATGGCTTCAACTCACGATTATCAAGAAGATGCGCGTAATCAAGATATTCAAGTTTATATTAATGGTAAATTTTTTCACCGATCAAAAGCCTATGTCTCTGTTCTTGATGGAGGTTTTCTTTTAGGTGATGGGGTCTGGGAAGGCATTAGACTTCATAATGGAAATCTTCTTCATCTTGATGAGCATTTAGATCGCCTATTTACAGGCGCTGATGAAATTGCACTTAAAATTAATAAAAGTAAAGATGAGGTAAAGGAAATGCTATATAAAACATTAGAAAAGAATAAAATGTTTTCTGATGTCCATATCAGATTAGTAATTTCAAGAGGATTAAAAAAAACACCTTACCAGCATCCAAAAGTTACTATTGGAGGACCAACCATTGTCATAATCCCTGAGTACAAAAAGCCAGACCCTAGCGTTTCTGTAGAAGGGATCAAATTAGCAGTCGTTTCTACTTTAAGAGATAATCGTGTACAAAATCCTCATATTAATTCTTTAAGTAAACATAATTGTATTGCCGCTTGTATTGAAGCAGACAAAAAAGGAGCTGATGAGGGCTTAATGCTTGATCCTAACGGTTATGTATCTACTTGTAACTCAACTAACTTTTTTATTATTAAATCAAATGAAGTATGGACTTCAACTGGAGAATACTGTTTAAATGGAATTACCAGGCAAAGTGTGATTCGCATTTGCAATCAAAATAAAATAGTACTAAAAGAAAAAAACTTTACCGTAAAAGATGTATTATCTGCTGATGAAATTTTTGTTACTGGAACATTTGCAGGAATTATTCCTGTTATACTTGTTGACAATACAGTAATTGGAGATGGAATCAGAGGTAAAATAACAAAAAGATTACAAGACTTTTATATAGCAGATGTCAATTCCAGCTGATTTGTGTATATAAATAGCCTCCAAAAGGAGGCTATTTATGCCAGAGGTGTTTCATGCAGAAAATTACACAGAAATCACCCAGCAATGTGGGTCTGTCTTTTATAAACAAAAAAGCCCCCGTGAGGAGGCTTCCTTGTCGTTATCGTAGCATTCATGCTACTTCAATAAGACCATTTTTCGAGTTTTCACAAAGTCTTTCGTCTGTAGCTGATATAGATAGACCCCTGCGCCTACCTGCTGACCCAAATCATTGGCCGCATCCCAAGTAACTGAATGATAACCAGCGGAAGTATTCTGGTAATTAAAGGTTCTCACCTTTTGTCCCAGCATATTGTAAATAGTCAGGGTAAGATTACTTACCTCTGGCAGGTCAAAGCGCAGTGTGGTAGTTGGATTGAAAGGATTTGGATAATTCTCATGTAAGGCAAACTCAACAGGTACGCCTTCACCTTCAGTTGATAGGTATTCATAACGATTTACAAACAGAACCCTGTCATCCCCTGAAACTTTTACGGTATCAATCCCATCGGTAGCACTTACGCTAAACTTAAGCGTGCCTCTTGATAGCATTGCAAAATTAGGGTACCAAGTATCGATGATATCTTGATAGTAAATCGTCATAGATGTATCTGCTGTTTCATGAATCATGTCCGCTGGTAACTGCCCCACACTTACAGATATGAGGTAATCGATTGTGTCGATATCCACGTCTTTACTCTCGGACCATTTCAGTTCGTAGGTATCCGTAAGGTTTGTTTTGGTAATATTAATAGTATCTAAAGCGCTACTCACCCAGTCAAAGCTAACTGGCGCAATATTCTGCCACGCAATAACTGTATCTTTATTAACCAGAGAAGTTTCTTGATGCCAACCAGGCATTAATGCCCTCAATCCATCAGGATTCGTTTCCAATTTAAACCGCTCTAAATCTTCATTGATTTTATAATCTGGTATTGTTTTAAAATAATGATACCAGTACTGACTTTCTCCTGTCTCTCCATTGGCAACTAAAGTTGTATCAAGCCCTACAGTCGCTTCCCAATGATCATCTGATAACTTCCGCATACTTACAGTATCCCTACCATTGCAGCCCGTACATTCATGGTTTTCTGCACCTGACTTCCAAAAAGCAAGTGAGATATTAGTATCCTGAAGCGAAGGAGCTGGAAGCTCTACATTAAAGGTGATTGCTTTGATACCATTATTATTAAAAGTAGATACGCCATCTACGTCTACTCCACAAATGTAAGCAAAGGTTACACCCGCATCGATATTATTATTTGCAAGAGTCCAGTTTGTGGTGGCATAGGCAGGGTCTAAAGTTTCAATGCAGGTAAGGTCTGGATTATTCGTTACATAAAAATTGTCTAAGATGGTGTACATCCCAAAAGATGGTGGCTCAAGAAATGGGTTATTAAGCCTATTCCTCATATTCAAAGAGGTTAATTTGTTAACAGCGGCATTTAGGAACACTAAATTATTATTCTTGCTTAAATCCAAGTTGGTTAATTGATTTTTAGATACAGCTAGTACTCTTAAATCAACATTCTTACTCACATCCAAGCTGGTTAATTTATTATTATTTACATTCAGCTCGGTTAAAGCGGCAAAAGCTTCAATACCTGTTAAATCGCTTATTTCTTTATTGATTACATCTAAACTGGTTACACCGCTGATATTAGCCGTAACTACTGAATCATCCAGAGTCGTGTCATAACCAAGGTCAATCAGAGCCTGTTCGAAATTGTCATCGGGGACATAGGTTTTCTGGGCAAAAACGAATGATGATGTTAATAAGACAATGAAAAGAATAGCGACTTTCTTCATAATGAACTCCCTTGGTTTTAAATTCAGTGAAACTTACAAAAAATCACCCATCAATGTGGGTGTATCTTTTACAAACAAAAAGCCCCCGTCAGGAGGCTTTATTGTTTTAATCTTAACATAGTCTAATAATTAAATACATCATTCCCATATTTTACACCTGTAGCATGGCTATTCAATTCCTGGAAAACGCCCATGAAACTGTAGGGGATTTTATAATATTTGACAAATGTACGAATACGACTTCCTTTCTTAAAAAATGCCTGGAAATTGATGCCCATGGTTAACCCCACAACCCGCTGTTTATTTGTCTCCAATTCACCGCTATATCCCCTGGAATAATAACTCAGCCCCACTTGTAAATAATCCGTTGGCAATGGTTTTTGTTGTCCAAATATTTTTCTTATCCCAATTCCATTCACTTCCAGAGTCACCATTTGCCCTGCATAATCTGTGGTAAAATCTCTTTTTATGTTATCCCGAAAATCGCTTGAGGGAATATAGGACCAATCCAAATGAATAGTCTCATCCAGAGCGGGATGGAGATATAAATATGCGCCCAATCCACTTCCCAATAGATTAAAAAGGATATCTTCTGTGGATGCATTATAATCTGTATAACCGTCTAATAGCTCTATAACCACACCATTCAAAGCTGGAATCGTAAACCCCCAAAAGGCAGAGGCTTTTTTTGAAAACCCATTGCGCTCATAATTATGAATTAAACCCCGGGTTAATAAACTCCATGTATATGCATGCCCTAATTTATCCGCTCCTCCATTATAAGAATTCTTCCCAAACCATCCTTCATTTTCCACAGCAAACTCTCCGGTCCACCGCTCAGAATAATTCCAGAAAATGGCCCCGCTAATAATAATGGCGCCTTGAATCGCCAGGGAATAATAGTGAGCCCTAGGGTTCGGCTGATATAGATTATTGTTCACTTCTTTATCAATTAGCGAAGATGTTTGGCTGTTTAAAAAGCCAATGCAGGTAAAACATAATCCTATTTTTATGATTTTATTTTTAATGATAATTCATTCTTAATATAAATTGAATCAAAAATTACAACGAATCTGGACAAATCAAAAATTGTCCTCATGAAAATGATTACTATAATAATTGATCGACTAATCTGGGTACCCCAACGCCGGCGGTTTCTTTAATCATTTCAATTGGATAATGATTATCACCCTCATACCCTTTTGGATCAATATAATATTTTTGTGAAGATGAAGTGGCATAATTCAATAATCCCGCCGCCGGGTAAACAGACAGAGACGTTCCGATCACCATTACAACATCTGCCATTTCAACAATAGGAATTGCTTTTTCAATCATAGGTACTGCTTCTCCGAACCATACAATATGGGGCCGGAGTTGAAAACCCTTTTCGCAGGTATCACCCATTTTCATTTCCCAATGATCCAATTCATAAACCAAACTTGAATCAACTGAACTTCTGGCCTTGTTTACTTCACCGTGGAGATGAATCACATGGGTCGAACCGGCCCTTTCATGAAGATCATCTATATTTTGAGTTATGATACTTACATTATATTTTTGCTCAAGTTTTCCCAAGGCAACATGTGCTTTATTTGGTTCCGCTACACGAACCTGTTTTCGGCGATCATTATAGAACTTGAGAACCATCTCTGGATCTCGTTCCCAAGCCTCCGGCGTTGCCACATCATAAACATTATGATTTTCCCATAATCCATCGCTGTCCCGAAATGTTTTGAGACCACTTTCCGCACTCATGCCTGCCCCGGTGAGTACTACAATCTTTTTCATATCATTAATCTAATTCTTTTATGAGATAAGTACTTCAAGATTCCATATGACTTGCATTATATTGGACTATCAAATGAAAGTAAAACTATGGCATGGATTGATGTAATAGATGAAAATAATGCAGACGGCTCCTTAAAAGATCAGTATGAAAAATTAACCGAACCATGGGGCGGTGTGGATAATATTCTCAAAATTCACAGCCTCAACCCCGAATCTCTGGCGGCCCATGTACAGCTCTATAAAACAATTATGTTTGGCAAGTCACCCATCCGGCGGACAGATCGTGAAATGATCGCCGTTGTTGTATCAGCCATTAACCAGTGTCATTACTGAATGACACATCATGGGGAGGGGCTCCTCAAACTAACAAAAAATGAAGCACTGGTTAGCCAACTGAAGTCCGACTATACATTGGCGGATATTTCACCGGCCCAAATGGAGATGCTCAACTATGCGGCAAAACTCACCGAGCGGCCGGCCGATATGATTGCCGGAGATGTGGAGCGCCTCAGGAATTCAGGCTACAAAGACCGTGCTATTTTGGACATCAACCAGATTGTGGCCTATTTTGCATATGTGAATCGGTTGGCTGATGGTTTGGGCGTTGATCTTGAAGATTTCTGGACAAAAAAATAAAATTGCCTGACCAACCGAAACTGAAACGGGTCCTGTCTCTCATGGATGCTACCATGATCAATGCGGGGGGAATTATCGGTTCGGGAATTTTTATGGTTCCCGCAACCGTCGCGCTTTACACGGCCTCATCCTCCCTCTTTTTTATGGTATGGATCCTGGGCGGTATCGTCAGCCTTTTTGGTGCCCTATCCGTAGCGGAACTGGGTGCCGCTATGCCTAAAGCTGGCGGTCAGTATGTTTACCTTAATGAAGCCTATGGCCCAGTTTGGGGATACCTCTATGGCTGGTCCGCAGTGGCTGTAATTAATACCGCATCCATGGCTGCGGTGGGCGTTGCTTTTGCGGAATACCTTAAATTTTTCTATACCATTTCAGATTTGGCTGTCAAAGAGATTGCCATTTTTTCCATCATCCTACTTACAATAATCAATATTGTTGACGTGAAATCCGGGGCACGGTTCCAAAACATATTCACATTTGCAAAATTAGGGGCTATCCTTGGTGTGATTTTATTGGGATTATTTCTTGAAGGTGGTTCAACTCAAAACTTCTCCCCCCTATTCACGGATAGACCCCCCCTATCCCTGATTGGTCCCCTGGGGTTGGCTATGGTGGCCGTCCTTTGGACATTTGACGGATGGATATTTGTCACCTATGTCGCGGGCGAAGTCAAAAATCCTGAACGGAATATTCCACTGTCGCTTATTTTCTGTATGGTCATCGTTGTGTCCGTTTACATTGCATTGAACACCGTTTTGGTTTATGTACTCGGATTTGATCAAATGATCGGTTCTGAATTGGTCATGGCTGATGCAGCATCAAAATTTATTGGAGGAAAGGGCGCGGCCATTGTTACAATCATTATACTAATTTCACTCATTGGGGCTAACAATGGATTTATACTTACCAGTGCTCGAATAAATTATGCCATGGCAAGAGATAATAGATTTTTTAAACAGGCAGCATTTATCCACCCCAAATTTCAATCTCCGGCCAATGCGCTGATTATTCAATGTATTTGGGCGTGTATCCTAACCTTTAGTGGCACCTTCAATCAATTGATCACATACATCATTTTTGCTTCTTGGATATTTTATGGCATGTCCGCCGGCGCTGTTATTATTTTGCGAAAGAAAAAACCCGATATGGATCGTCCATACAAAACACCATTCTATCCGTGGATACCAATCATTTTCATTTTATTCGCCATTTTTCTAACGGTCAATACCATTTTAGAAGCGCCTAGAGATGCAGCCATCGGTACCGGGATTATTCTGGCGGGACTTCCACTATATTATTACTGGAAAAAGAATGACTGATATAAAATACCAAATCGATTCCGCTGTTAATGCCGCCTGGGAAGAAATTGTTTCATTTATTCAATCTTTGGTTCAATCTCCCAGTTTAGCTAATGATGAAGGTCCGGTTCAGAAATTAATTAGCGAAAAACTTGAAACTCTCGGCCTCGCGCCAGAAAAAGTCCCTATCCGATTTGATGAATTAAAAGACCATCCTGCCTTTTGTGATGATGGGTTTTCTCCCAATACCCGCGTGAATGTTATTGGCCAGTGGAAAAATGATGGCGGTGGCAAATCCATCATTCTCAACGGTCATGTAGATGTGGTGCCCACTGGACCTTTGGAACTATGGGATGAATCGCCTTGGTCAGGTTCCATAAAAGATAAACGTATTTATGGACGTGGGTCCTGCGATATGAAAGCTGGACTTACTTCTGCCATTTTCGCTGTCCAGATTCTTCAGAGTATTGGATTTGAACCCAAGGGTAATGTGATGATTCAAAGTGTTGTTGGAGAAGAATCCGGCGGTTGCGGCACACTGACCAATATAGTAAAAGAATACTCCGCCGATGCGGCTGTCATCTTGGAGCCCACATCGTTAAAAATCTCCCCCATTCAATCTGGTGCCCTTACTTTTCGGTTAACGATTCCAGGTAGAGCCACTCATGCGGCCATGCGGTGGGATGGTGTCAGCGCCATTGAAAAATTTAATTTAATTCATCGGTCTATATTGGAATTTGAAAAAGAGCGGCATCAATCATTCGATGTAAAATATTATGAATCAAAAGATCGTGTGGCACCCATCAATATTGGAACCATTAAAGGCGGAGAATGGCATTCCACCGTACCGGAATCTGTTGTGGCAGAAGGACGTTTGGGCGTTTTCCCAGATGAGTTAGCACAGGACGCACGAGATGCATTCGAGACCCACCTTCACACTATTTCAGAAACGGACGATTGGCTGAAAGACAATATTCCCACAGTTGAATGGTTTGAAGGCCAATTTGAATCGGGAAAAACGGAAACTAATCATCCGCTTATTCAATCACTTTCAGATTGTTATCATCAAACAACCGGCGATGCACCTATAATTGAGGGTGTTACCTACGGTTCTGACTTGCGACTCTTCACAAATCATGCCCATATTCCCGCCGTTCTATTTGGCCCGGGAGATGTCCGCCTGGCTCATTCGGCCAACGAATATGTAGAAATTGATGAGATAATCACAACTGTGAAAATTATTGCAAATATGATTGTGGCTTGGTGTGGAAGCCCCCATGAATAAAAATTTCGGCTGCCAGAGTATGGTGGACCCTATCAAACGCGTTTTAATCAAACACCCCAAGGATGCTTATAAAAACCAATCCAAGGTCGATCAAGAATCACCACAACTAAATTATTTTGATGTACCGAATTTTGAAAAAGCAATTTCCGACTATGATAAATTTTTGGAATTTTTGGAATCATGTGATATAGAAATTCATTTTTTACCGGAAAAGGATACCACTTCCTTAGATTCAGTTTACACCCATGATCCCTGTGTTATTTCTAACGGTGGCGTGATTCTTTGCACCATGGGCAAGGATGCTCGGGTGCCTGAATCAAAGACCATGGAAACCTACTTTGAATCCATTGGTATTCCCATCCTCGGGCGCATTGAATCTCCCGGAACTTTAGAAGGCGGCGATGTGGTATGGATCGATGAACGGACCGTAGCCATCGGTGAAGGATATCGTTCCAATGCAGAGGGGATTCGCCAATTCAAAACATTATTAGGTCAACACGTGGATAAAGTGATTACCGTCCCACTACCCCATTGGACCGGGCCTGCAGATTGTCTCCATCTCATGAGTAATGTTTCTCCAATCGATCATGATTTATATTTGGTGTATTCCAGATTGCTCCCCGTTTCATTTCGGCAATATCTTCTCGACTGCCAAATTAAACTTATAGAAGTCCCAGATGAAGAATATGAGTCAATGGGTTGTAACGTATTGGCAGTGGCACCACGCAAAGTGATCATGATTGAAGGTAATCTAATTACACAAAAACGTTTAGAAACTGAAGGCGTAGATGTCCATACTTACAATGGAACAGAAATTTCAATCAAAGGTTCAGGTGGGCCCACTTGTTTAACGCGGCCATTTTTAAGATCTGCAGAATGAGTTACGAAAACCAATTCACAGCCAATACGCAGCTTAAGTTATCTCCTTTCTTCAAGCGGACGTCAAAGTTAAATGAATCCCAGGAATGGAGGAGATGGTCCGGATTTCTGGCAGCCACCAATTATGAGCTTCATCATGAAAATGAATATTTTGCCATCCGGACAAAGGCTGCCCTCTTAGACATAACACCATTAAAAAAATATATTATTGAAGGGCCAGATTCTCAGCGGTTCCTAAATAGATTGGTAACACGAAATATTAACATCTGCAAAGTTGGGCAGGTTATGTATACTCCCTGGTGCGATGAAGAAGGGAAAGTTATTGATGATGGCACCGTCCAAAGACTGTCCGAAAATAAATTTCGCATTACCAGCGCCGAACCAAACTTGAATTGGATTCAGCATAATGCAACAGGAATGGATCTCACCGTAACAGATGATTCCGTCTCCACTGCGGCACTGGCACTTCAAGGACCTAACTCAAGAACCATTCTAAATGCAGTTTCTTCTGATTCTTTGGACAGCCTAAAATTCTTCTGGATGATGGATACAACATTCGGTGATATTTCCGTATCCATTTCACGTACGGGCTACACTGGAGATCTTGGTTATGAAATTTGGATGAATCCGAAAGATGCAATCGCCGTTTGGGATTTACTTTTGGATAAAGGAAAATCATTCGGTATCACTCCCACGGGTCTCCAAGCTTTGGACATTGCCCGGATCGAAGCGGGACTCATCCTGCTGGATGTGGATTATGTATCATCCCGCCATGCCATTATTGAATCCCGTAAATCTTCACCCTACGAATTGGGATTAGGCTGGGCAGTGAAAATGAAGAAAAAAGATTTTATTGGCAAAGCTGCATTAGAAGCTGAAATGGGTCGCGGCCCGGAATGGGACTTTGTGGGCATCGAAATCCAGTGGCATGAATTAGAAAAACATTTCCGAAAGGCTGGATTAGCACCGGGGCTCCCGAGCACTGCTTGGCGAGCCAGTACACCCTTATATAAAGGAAGTGAACAAGTGGGTTATGCAACCAGCGGCGCTTGGTCTCCCATCCTGAAACGATATATTGCCCTAGCTCACGTGAAATCAGAATATGCTGGCGAAGGATCAGAACTCATGTTTGAATTAAAAGTGGAACATTACAGAAAACTCACCCCAGCCAAAGTAGTAAAAACACCCTTCTTTGATCCGGAAAGGAAGCGCTCATGCCCGGTGTAAAAAAGTATGATGCTATCGTCATTGGCGGTGGACATAATGGACTTACCGCTGCGGCTTATTTGAGCCGTGCCGGGAAAAAAGTGCTGGTTTTAGAACGGCGATATATTCTCGGTGGTGCGGCCGTTACAGAAGAAATTTTTCCAGGGTTTAAATTTTCAGTTTGTTCTTATGTCGTGAGTTTGATGAAACCCAATGTGATGCGGGAACTGATGCTACCCAAGTTCGGATTGGAACTGCTTCCATTAGAAAGCACATTCACGCCGTTGGATAATGATTACCTGCTTCGTACTGCAGATGCGGATCAGACCTACCGGGAAATAGCGCGGCATTCCTTGCGCGATGCTGAAGCCTATACGCGGTTTGGGCCGCTTATGGGACAGATTGGGATGGCGGTTCGCCCCATTTTGGAGACGATTGCCCCAAACCCCATTCGCCCATCTTTATCGGATTTATCAAAAACAAAAAAATTATTAGATCATTTTAAAACGCTATCATCTGAACAATTCGAATATTTAACCAAACTTATGACCATGAGCTCAGCTGACTTTTTGGACGAATGGTTTGAATATGAACCGCTGAAAGCATCCATGGCTGCCAGTGGAATTATTGGCACTTTTATGGGGCCACGTTCTCCCGGATCCGCGTACGTAATGCTTCACCACTACATGGGCGACATTGATGGTGCTTTTCGTGCCTGGGGATTTCAACGGGGAGGTACGGGCGCAGTGAGTATGGCCATCGCCCGATCGGCAGAACATTTTGGCGCTGATATCATGACGGAAGCTCCTGTAGAAAAAGTCATGGTGAAAAATGGGAAAGCGGTTGGTGTAGCTTTAGAAAATGGCGATGAATACAAATCGGATATTGTTATTTCGGGACTGGATCCAAAACTCTCCTTTTTAAAAATGGTGGATGAAAGTGATCTTCCTTCTGATTTTGTGACAGATATTAAAAACTTTCGAATTCGCGGCTCTTCCGGAAAAGTGAATCTCGCTCTCGACGGATTGCCGAATTTTACTTGTCTTCCCGGCGAAGGCCACCATCTACGTGGCGCAATTTCTATCAGTCCCAGCTATGACCATTTAGAAAAAGCCTACGATGATGCGAAGTATGGAAATTTTTCTCAAGAACCTTATATGGATATTATTTTACCGTCCGTGTTGGACCCTGATATGGCTCCGCCAGGAAAACACGTCATGTCCTGTTTTGTTCAGTATGCACCTTACGATATTAAGGGTGGCTGGAATGACCAAAAGCGTGAAGCATTCGGCGATGCGGTGATTAATACCATTGCCCGTTTTGCGCCCAATATCAAAGATATTATTTTGCATCGACAGGTGCTTACACCGGCAGATTTAGAATCCACTTTTGGTCTTACAGAAGGAAATATTTTTCATGGTGAACTTTCGCTACAGCAATTATTTACCATGCGACCTGCGGTAAAATGGGCAGATTATACAACACCAATCAAAAATTATTTTCAATGTGGATCGGGGACGCATCCCGGTGGCGGAATCACTGGATCGCCCGGTGAAATGGCTGCGAAAAAGATTTTAGGAATTTGGTCATGAACCGATTTGATGTCATCGTTGTTGGCGGCGGAATAAACAGCCTTGTTACTGCTTCTTTATTGGGGAAAGCTGGGAAGAAAGTAGTGGTTCTTGAAGCGCGAGATCAAGTTGGTGGATTGGCTTCTACTACCGAATTCGCACCGGGTTTTAAATGCAATGCAATTAATGATATTGTGAAATGGATTGATCCACGTATTACAAAACAACTTGATTTAGAAAGCCACGGATTATCGTTGATTCAACCAGATACGGTTCGAATAGCGTTGGGAGAAAATGGAAAGAATATCACCTTCCACCGCGATTCCAAAAAAACTTCGGAATCCATATCAGCCCATTCAGAAAAAGATGGAAAAGTTTGGAGCGAATTCACAGAATACATCCAGAAGCTTGCTCAATTTTTAGAAAAACTTTATGAAATAACACCTCCAAATCTCCCAAATGTTGGACTTAAAGAAGCATTGGGAATGCGATCCATGTTAGGTCCGGTTAGGAGACATGGTACCCGTGGATTGGTGGATCTCATGAGAGTGGTTCCCATGATGATGCCGGAGCTCATGGACGAATGGTTTGAGAATGAATTACTCCGGGGTGCGGTTTCTACAGCGGGGATTCACCATTTATCCTTCGGCCCTTTTTCAGCGGCAACGGGATATAATCTATTGCATCAGCATGTTCATAGTGATGGGGTATTTCACAATGCTCAATTTGTAAATGGTGGTACAATCGAATTTGCAAATGCATTGAAATCTTTTTCTGAATCGGCCAATGGTGAAATTCGGACAAATTCAAAAGTCAGTGCCATTAATGTTGAAAATGGAATTTGCAGTGGCGTCACTTTACAGGATGGAGAAGTAATTAATGCGAACAAAGTTGTATCAGGATTAGATCCAAATAATACGTTTATAAAATTGGTCGGTCCATCGAAACTCAATCCCAATTTTAATACCCAACTTAATAATATTAGATATCGCGGCAGCACGGTTCGTATCCATTTTGCATTAAATGGACTTCTGGAAATAAAGGGTGTAACTAAAGAGCAAATGGGTACCGTTTTTTCTATTAGTCCATCTATTGAATATTTAGAACGAGCATCAGATTCAGTGAAATATGGACGGCTTCCAGATAATCCTTATGTGGAATTCACCATTCCATCGGTAATAAACCCTAAATTTGCTCCAAATGGAAAACATGTATTATCTGCCACTGTGCAATATGCGCCCTATCATTTACGGGGAATGAATTGGTCCGAAGAATTAAAATCTCAATTGAAAAATAATGTGGTAAGCGTACTTGAAAACTACATTCCCAATTTTTCATCCATGATTGAGTCATCATCATTACTAACACCTGTGGATTTAGAAAGCCAATTTGGTCTCACAGAAGGAAACTTGAACCATGGCGAAATGACGTTGGATCAATTCATGTTTATGCGTCCGACTATAAGCTCGGCCCAATATAAATCGCCTATTGAGAATCTCTTTTTATGCGGGCCGGGAACCCATCCTGGCGGTGGACTCCACGGTACGAATGGGTTTAATGCTGCGAAAATAATATTGAAATAATGACCTTTAAAAAAACAGCCGAAACTTTGCCAAAAGGCGCACATACTCTTGAACGAAATTATTATGTGAATCCGGAAATTCTCCAAAAAGAGTACGAAAATCTTTTCTTAAATAAATGGATCTGCGCCGGTCGTTCATTGAACTTGGCAGAAAATGGCCAATATAAAGTGATCAATATTGACACGGAAAGCGTCATTGTTCTGCGGGACCAAAATGGAGATTTGAAAGCCCACTTTAATGTATGCCGACATCGTGGAACCCGAATTTGTAAAAATGAATCGGGCCAATTTTCCAAATCCATCCAATGTGGCTACCACGGTTGGACTTATGATTTGAAGGGGAAACTAACCGGCGCCCCACATATGGATGCGGTGGACGGATTCAAGAAAGATGATTACCCGCTTCATGCTGTAGCACTGGCAGAATGGGAAGGGTTTATTTTTATCAATTTGTCGGATGAACCAGAAGATTTTTATTCTATTTTTTCCCCAATAAAAGATCGCTTCAGTCCCTGGAATATTTCTGAATTGGTCGTTCAGGAAACAAAAAATTATCAAGTTAAAGGTAACTGGAAACTGGTGATCCAAAATTATTGTGAATGCTACCACTGCCCAATTCTTCATCCGGAACTGGCTGCCATTCACAATTACATGGGTGGCCGCAATGACCTTCACGAAGGTCCTTTTTTGGGTGGTTATATGGATTTTAATGATGACAAAGACAGCATCACCGCCAGTGGTAAATTATGCTGCCCCCCTTTGGATGGCGTAACAGATAAAAACTTAAACCGCGTATATTATTATGCCATTTCCCCCAATATGCTTTTGAGTCTGCACCCGGAATATGTCATGTATCATACGGTTTGGCCAGATGGCGTTGACAAATGCAAAGTCATCTGTTCCTGGCTTTTTACAAAGGATGTTGTTGAATCCGGGAAGTATAATACACAAGATGCCATCGATTTCTGGGATATGACCAATAAACAAGATTGGTACATATCTGAATTATCTCAATTAGGAATCCAGTCTAAAAAATATTCTCCTGCACCTTATTCCGGGCAGGAAAGTTTGCTCGCCGCTTATGATAAATATTATTTGAGCGAACTAAATAAATAATTGATTCAGTTTAAAATCTATCGAATATAAACTGTCTTCATATTGGTAAACTCCCGAATCCCTACTTCAGATAGTTCTCGACCATAGCCTGATTCTTTAATTCCACCAAAGGGCAATCAGGATACTAGGTTAGTCATAAATCAATTTATCGTAAGATAATGACTTCAATCCTTAGTTCTTAGATTAAAAATGGAAGGCAACTTATGAGTTGGGTTGATTATCTAATTTTTGAATTGCAGTCTGCTTAATCTCTTACAAAGTCACTCCCTATTCAATAAAAAAATTGAAAAAAGTTTGTCAAATTGAGTTTTAGAGAAAAGGCCCCTCCGTTATGAGGGTGCAATTAACTTTCAATTCTTAAATTATTAATGGGGAAACCAATGGGTCATCCTTAATTTATTGGCATATTTTAATCCAATTTATTTAATAGAATCATAAAGATAATTCATTGTTAAAAGATATTACCCAAGATTTTTCACGTCGGCATATTGGTCCCAACTTGGCAGAGCAGCAGGAAATGCTTTCCCAATTGGGATTGAAGTCCATTAATGCGTTGATTGATAAAACAATCCCAAAAAAAATCCAGACTAAATTCGGACTCCATATTGGACAAGGGCTTGATGAATTTTCTCTCCTGAAAAAAATAAAGGAGATTGCATCAAAAAATATTGTAGCCAGATCTTATATTGGGATGGGATATTACGGCACCATTACACCGCCGGTTATTCAACGAAATATTTTAGAAAATCCTGGTTGGTATACGGCTTATACCCCCTATCAGGCTGAAATTTCTCAAGGTCGTCTGGAAGCGTTGGTGAACTTTCAGACCATGGTGACAGATATGACTGGTTTAGATATTGCCAATAGTTCACTTCTGGACGAAGCCACAGCCGCGGCAGAAGCCATGATTATGCTTTTTCATTCAGCCCAAAAAAGAAATCGATTTCTCGTAGCCGAAAATTGCCATCCCCAAACCATTGATGTCCTGAAAACACGGGCGAACCCCATTGGCATTGAACTCTCGATTCAATCCACTGATACATTCGATTTTAGTGATGATGTTTTCGGTGCCTTAATCCAGTACCCTGCCACGGATGGAAAAGTGGTTAACTATTCTGACCTTTGTCAAAAAGCCCATGACCAAGGTGTGGCTATTGCAATGGCCACCGATTTATTAAGTTTAGCCCTCCTCCCTTCATCGGGAGATATGGGTGCAGATGTGGCTATTGGGAGTTCACAGCGGTTTGGTGTTCCCATGGGATTTGGGGGGCCCCACGCTGCTTTCATAGCAGCAAAAGAAAAATATAAACGTAAAATGCCTGGACGAATCATCGGCGTTTCGGTGGACCGCCATGGCAATCTAGCCTATCGCATGGCACTCCAAACCCGGGAACAGCATATTCGTCGGGATCGGGCCACATCCAATATATGTACATCTCAGGTTTTACTCGCCGTTATGGCAGGAATGTACGCTGTATATCATGGGGCGGAGGGTATTCGCGCCATTGCCAAACGTATTCATGGTAAAACAAAAGATTTAGCCACAGCACTCTCGGCAGGTGGTTATCATATTGTTCATGACCAATTTTTTGATACGATAAGAATCGGATTAAATAATATACCTGGTGATGAAATAAAAAATCGGGCAGAATTGAGCAATATGAATTTCCGTTATTATGATAATGGTGACGTGGGCATTGCTTTGGATGAAACGGTTTCCCCCGGAGACCTCTCAGATATCTTAACTGTTTTTAAGACGGAAAAATCAAGTAGAACCAACGGGTTTGATTTACAGGATACACGGGCTAATAATTTCCTCACCCATTCGGTATTTAGCAACTATCATACTGAAACAGAAATGATGCGGTATCTCCATCGGTTGGAGACCAAAGATTTAACCCTGAATACCAGCATGATTTCTTTGGGTTCCTGCACTATGAAACTCAACGCTGCCGCTGAAATGATGCCTATCACCTGGCCGGAGTTTGCCCATCTCCATCCTTTTGCACCGGCAGATCAAACACAAGGTTATTCAGCATTAGCTAAGACCCTTTCGGATTGGCTCATGGATATGACTGGCTTGCAGGGGTGTTCGCTCCAACCCAATTCCGGTGCCCAAGGCGAATATGCAGGCCTTCTGATTATCCGTGCATTCCATTTAGATAATGGGAATAATCATCGAAATATTTGTCTGATTCCTGCGTCTGCCCATGGAACGAACCCCGCCAGTGCTGTCATGTGCGGAATGAAGGTTGTTGTAGTTGAATGTGATGACAATGGGAATATTGATGTTAAAGATTTAAAAGCGAAAGCAGAACAGCATCAAGAAACCCTTGCGGCAATTATGGTCACCTACCCCTCCACTCACGGTGTATTTGAAGAAGCCATCGGGGATATTTGTAATATTGTTCACGACAATGGCGGACAGGTGTATCTGGATGGCGCCAATTTAAACGCCATGGTGGGTTTGGCTCGAATTGGAGAATTCGGCGCGGATGTCTGTCATATTAACCTACACAAAACATTTGCCATCCCCCATGGCGGCGGCGGCCCCGGGATGGGACCCATCTGTGTGGCCAATCACTTAATCCCATTTTTACCCGGACATCCGATTTTAAATAATAGTGAAACAGCAATTCATGCTGTATCTGCCGCACCATTGGGTAGTGCTGGAATTCTCCCAATCTCCTGGGCCTATATTGCTATGCTCGGGGATGAGGGACTCAAAGCTTCTACAGAAATTGCCATATTAAATGCGAACTATATGGCCCATAAATTACAGGGCTATTTTCCTATTCTTTACCGTGGGACCCAAGGATATTCAGCCCATGAATTCATTCTCGATTTACGTCCCCTCAAAAAAGAATCAGGCATTTCTGATGAAGATGTTGCCAAACGATTGATTGATTATGGTTACCATGCACCCACCATGTCTTTTCCAGTGCCGGGGACACTCATGATTGAACCGACAGAAAGTGAATCGAAGAAGGAACTGGATCGTTTTTGTGATGCCATGATTGCAATCAATAATGAAATAGATGATGTCATCAATGGGAAAATGGATGCTGAGGATAATCCGCTAAAAAACGCCCCGCACACTGCCCATGCTATTGCTTCAGACGAATGGGATCACCCATATTCAAGACAAAAAGCAGCCTACCCTGCGCCTTATTTAAAAAATCATAAATATTGGCCGTCTGTGGGAAGAATTGATAATGCATACGGCGATCGGAATCTTATGTGTACTTGTCCTCCCGTTGAAGCCTATAAAAAATAATACTTTATTGCCCTTTTACAGTTGCCGAATCCCAATAACTGAATGAAATAATAAAATGCTCACCATTCTTTCTCCGTCAAAAACGCAAGATTTTTCCCTTCTTTCTGGCGTAGCATCATCCTACCCAAGACAAATTAATCAAACAAATCAATTGATGGTATTGATGAAGAAAATGTCTAAACCCAAACTTGCAGAATTAATGTCGTTAAGTGAAACTTTATCAGAACAAACTTATAAAAAAACTCAAAATTATGAATTCAAAGATAATCCGCAAAATACAAAACAAGCATTATTCGCTTTTAAAGGTGAAGCGTTTAATCACATTAATGCAAAAAACTTTTCGTCAACAAATTTAATTTTTGCTCAATCTCATTTGCGCATTATTTCCGGGTTATATGGTGTGCTTCGTCCTTTGGATTTAATACAGTCTTATCGATTAGAAATGGCGACAAAACTTGCCAATAAAAATGGAAGGAATATTTACAATTTTTGGGGAAACACTATTACGGATGTGCTCAATCAAGATGAAAATGAAATAATCATTAATTTGGCATCTAATGAATATTTCAAATCGATTAAAAAGAATCGATTAAAGCCAAAAGTGATAACGATTCATTTCAAAGAAAAGAAAATTAACATGTATAAAACGATTGGGGTTTTTGCGAAACAGGCACGTGGAGCAATGGTAAATTATTTAATCACAAATCAAATTACTGATTCGATTTTATTGAAAAACTTTAATCAAGATGGCTATACATTAAATCAACAATATTCATCAGAGACCGATTGGGTTTTTACACGTGGATAGTGGTTAACTTTTCCTGCTCTTCCATCAATTCTAAATACTCATTTTCTAAACGATTCATAATTCCCATTGCTTTTTGTAATAATTCATAATCATCCCCAGTAGATGAATCTTGAGTTATCCCACGCTGTTCATTAATCTCTTTTTCAATGACTTTAAATCGTTTCTCAATCCATGCCAGCCGGTTACGGGTTTTCTTTCTTTCTTTATAATCAGACTTTCCTTTGCGTTCAACTTTCGCTGTTCTAGAGAAAGTTTCTTCTGATTTTTCTTCCTGTTTTTTCCATGCGTAATATTCGTAATTCCCCTCAAATAAGCGGATGCCACCACTCCCCACTTCACAGGTGAGATTTGTCACATTATTCAAAAAATGGCGATCATGGGAAATGCAAACAATGGATCCGGAGAATTGAATGAGTGCTCGTTCCACCACATTTCGAGTCATCATATCCAGATGGTTTGTAGGTTCATCCAATAAGAGTAAATGGGATGGCTCTACCAGCATCCTTGCCAAAGCCACCCTCGCTTTTTCACCACCAGAAAGCACTTTTACATATTTTTCAATTTCATCCCCAGAAAACATGAAGCTCCCCAAATAAGTTCTCATTTCTGTCTCGCTCCAACCTGGACTTATTTTTTGTATGGATTCAAAAACGGTATCATCGGGGTCTAATGTTTCCAATTGATGCTGAGCATAATAGGCCCTATCTATATTGGAACCCATGCGAATTGCACCGGAGGAAACGGATTCAACGCCGGCTAACATTTTTAATAGTGTTGATTTCCCCGCACCATTATGCCCAACCAATCCAATCTTTTGTCCCCGTTCCACTAACATATCCATATTATTAAACACTTCAATATTCCCGTAGTGTTTGGTCACATTTCTGCAGGATGCCACATTCAAGGGCAATCGTTTTGGCTGGGGTAATCTCAAATTCATGGTATGCTTTTGTTCAGTCGGCGCTTCAATCTTTTCCAATTTATCCAGCATTTTTACTCGGCTTTGAACTTGAGTTGCTTTGGTATTTTTTGATCGAAATCTCTCTATGAAGCGTTCTGTATCTTTAATCTGTTTTTGCTGATTACGATAGGCATTTTTGTGCTGCTCCATCCGCAATGCTTTTTCTTCAGTAAACTTTGTATAATTCCCGTGATATAGGGTGATCTTTTTTAGATCAATTTCAAGAATATTATTTATGGACCGATCTAAAAAGGCTCTATCATGGCTAATCATAACCAACCCACCTTTCCAATTGGACAAAAATAATTCCAGCCAAATGGTCGCCTCCAAATCTAAATGGTTAGTGGGTTCATCCAAAAAAAGGATATCCGGTTCCTGTAAAAGAATAGACGCCAGCGCCACACGCATTCGCCAGCCGCCACTAAAGACATCCATGGGCTGTGTAAATTTTTCATCAGAAAATCCGAGACCACTCAATATTTTTTTTGCCTTGTCTTCAAGATTCCAACCACCCAAGGATTCAAAGCGATGCTGAGCATCGCCCAACTTATTTATCAATTCCATGTTGTTATGGTCTTTGGAAATCGCTTCAGACAAGGTAAGAATTTTTCCTTCCAGATCACGTACTTCCGGATAAGTATTCAACACTTCTTCTAAAATGGATCGTCCGGTGCCAGCAACAATATCCTGGGCAAGATATCCAATGGTGATGGATTTATCTACTTGTATACTTCCTGAATCGGGGGATTCTTTTCCCAGCATTATTCGGAGCAATGTGGTTTTCCCCGATCCATTCGGACCCACAAGCCCAATACGCATTCCGCGCTTTATAAATATATTTACATGATTAAATAAGTCGCCATCCGGGAAGGATTTGGATATGTTCTCAAGACGGATCATTTGATTTTAACGCAAAGTTGTAGGGTAGCAAAAAAAATTAGTTACAATTCTCCATCCACAACGGCACCATGATTTAAGGTAAGTTTTATAGATTTAATAGTATTGACAAGTTCAGGAGCACCATCAATTTGTACGTGAATATAATTATCGGTGT
>Ga0302133_10000391_pt1 | contig 27719 bp, 23 predicted proteins | sample CB9_331_MG_FD_203121 | JGI IMG/M metagenome (GOLD analysis project Ga0302133, IMG submission 203121) | Marine microbial communities from Western Arctic Ocean, Canada - CB9_33.1 | ecosystem: Environmental > Aquatic > Marine > Oceanic | place: Canada: Western Arctic Ocean | collected 2017-09-19 | reverse complement strand
AGAAAATGCCAAAGCATCACCACGCGCTAGACACGGGGCGGCCGCAGCGTGTTACAATCGCGACATCGCGAGCCTGGATCGGTTTCAGGCTCGACCCATATGGGAAATGTAGGATTAGGCGGATTTCCCACAGCCAAGTCAACTCCGGCCGTTTGACGATCAGCGAGCAGAGTTCCTCAACCCGAGCATACCATTCGCGAATTCGCTTGTTGGGAGCCATTGTGGTACCCGCTAGAAAACGGCCGATCGGCGATATTCGGGGAATCGAATCCACCACAAACACCGACTCAATTGTACGTCACAATCACGTCTCGGTCTACGGAGAAGGTGATTTCGCAACGATTTCTGCTTGACTTTTCATCCCGCCGGTTTGAATCACCGCGAACGAGAACAGCTGACTACCCTGTCAAACAAGATGATTGCGTTCCATAATGAATTCAGTCTGAATGATTCTCAACGCCAGACAAGTGAGGTCAAAACATGAAGTCGCTTCGATTTTCTGTCGTTATGTTCGCCATCCCGTTTTTGTTGTGTGCGAATGCATTCGCGGAACGTCGGGCGCTGCGTGTTCCTGCCGACCGTAAAACGATTCAGGCCGCCATCGATGCGTCCGCAGCGGGTGATACCGTTCTGGTCGCCCCCGGCACGTACACGGAACGGCTGCGGTTGAAGGCCGGCGTGACGCTCAAAAGCGATGGCGATGACGCGAAAGGCAAGCTGGGATTGAAGCGAGCCGAGGTGACGATTCTCGACGGTGGCGGTGATGCCGGAACCGAACCCGGTGTTGACATGGCCGCAAGATCGACGCTCGACGGCTTCACGGTGACCAACGTCGGCAGGTACGACGATGCGAAGTGGAAAAAGCACTACGCCACACAGGGCGAACAGCAATCGCACGAGCACATCGGCGCGCCGGGAGTCGCCGGCATCGGCATCGTCGGCGTCTCCTGCACCGTTCGCAACAACATTGTGCATCACATTGGTTACTCCGGAATTGGCATCAGCGGTGTGAAAGGAAAGCGATGTTCCCCGCTGGTCACACACAATGTCTGCTATCGCAACATGGGCGGCGGCATCGGTTCGATGAAAAGCTCGACCGCCATCATTCGCAGCAACATCTGCTTCGAGAATTTCTACGCCGGCATCGGTCACGACGACGGCAGTCCGTTGGTGGTTGACAACATTTGTTACGGCAACATTCGCGCCGGCATCGGGATCAGCGAAGGGTCGAAACCAATCGTGCGCGGGAACAAGTGCTACAAGAACCGCCGCGCCGGAATTGGGACGCGCACGGGAGCCGAGACGCGACCGTTGATCGAGAACAACGAATGTTACGAAAACGACATGGCCGGAATCGGCACCCGCGAAGAAGCGGCCCCGTTGATTCGTAACAACAAGTGCTACAAGAACAAACTGGCCGGAATCGGTTCGCGAACCGGAGCGCATCCCACAATCATCGGCAACGAATGCTACGAAAACGGAAAGGCCGGAATCGGTCAACGCGACGATGCACATACCACGCTCATCGGCAATTACTGCCATCACAACAAAACGTCGGGAATCGGCTTTGCCGCCTGCAAGGCGGGGCAAGCGACTGTGGTGAACAATCGCGTGATCGACAATGCAATGGTGGCCGTCGGCATCAACCCCGGTTGGACGGTCACCTTGTCGGGTAACGAGTTGTCGCGGAAGGGCGGACTGCCGCCGATTGTGATGGTCTTCAAAGGCTCGACGGCGACGTTTACGGGCAACATTATCCGCGGCGGTGGAGTTGCCGGTATCCGTGTCGCCGGCAATGTGCGGGCTGATGACAATCGTTTTGAGGGAACCAGCCTTCGGCGTGGCGGTCCGCCCAACTTCGCGATTTGGGCGCTCAAGGGTTCAACCGTTTCGATGAGCGACAACCAGATTACAACGTGGCGGCACGCACTCTCGGCCGGCGAAGCGAACGTGACGGCGATCAACAACACCGTTCGCCTCTTTCACGCAGCGGCGTTCGTCGTCAACAAGTCACCGTCGCCACCGCAGTTCATCGGCAACACCGCGTTCTCGAACGATGCAAAATCCAAGGTGGTCTCGATGGACGGGCTGGCGGGGATCAACATCGATAACGAGTTAAAACCGGCGCGTACTCAGAAATCCTCGTCGGCCATCGAAAAGTAGCCCGCATGCATGTTTGGCCAGTTTTCCAAGGTGGGAACGGCGAAAGGGGGTGACACCGTCGGCTTGGCTCGCGTTATGCCGCAGGAAACACTGACTGCCCGTGCATTGGCGTTCTGCATGCTGTCAACTGTGGCAGCCGGGTGATAGAATTGGCTGTTCGCTGCTGAAATCCGGCTGTTAACGCGGCCGCGATTGTCCCTTCGGCATCGTGTTGTTGCAGAAAAACCGTGTTGTAACAGAAGATAGAGTCATGGAAAATTCCTCGTCCGCATCGACGAACCTTGATGAATGCGTCTCCGCTGGAGGAGGCAATGGAGAGATGACCGAGCCGACGCCGGTCGATCTGCCACGGATCGAGCGTGCGGTTCGCGAGATTCTTTCAGCTATCGGTGAAGATCCGGATCGTTCGAGTTTGTGCGAGACGCCGGCCCGTGTCGCGCGGATGTACGCCGAGTTGTTTTCTGGTCTGCATATTGATCCGTCGCGGCATCTCGACAAGTGCTTTGACGAAGAGTACGACGAGTTGGTGCTGGTGCGCGACATCGCATTCAACAGCACCTGCGAGCATCACCTGCTGCCGTTCATGGGTGTTGCCCATGTTGGTTACCTTCCAAGGGGCAAGGTGGTTGGGTTGAGCAAGCTGGCACGCGTTGTCGAGGAGATTTCGCATCGTCCACAGGTGCAAGAGCGAATGACGCATCAGGTTGCCGACCTGGTCAACACAAAGCTCGACGCCAAAGGGGTGGTCGTGGTGATCGAAGCAACGCACACCTGCATGACGATTCGCGGCGTTCGCAAACCGGGCAGCTTAACGGTGACCAGTGCCGTCCGTGGTCTGTTCAAAACGAATCAATCGAGCCGCGCAGAAGTGATGGCGTTGATTAACCGGAAATGACTTCAGCCATCAGCTTTCAGCCAGAAAGATGAGCGACTCCGCAGCAGAACCTTGCCCACTATCTGCTCTGTCCTTCCTGCCTAACGACCAACCATGATTGCACATTTTTCGTTACGGTTAATTTGTGGCATGAGCCTGATGTGGTGCCTGATGCCGCGCGGGCAGGTCACGTCGGGATTCTTTCGCATTCAAATGCTGGTCGTGCTGGGGCTGAGCGTGCTGTCGGCGCTGACGCTGGGGATGTTCACGGGTGACAGCGACAAGCTTCTGCCCCCTTTATTGCCCACGCAGATGACCACTGCATTGTGTGTGCTGCTGGCGGTGGCGGCGTTCATCGGTTCGGTGATGTGGACGCTCGAACGCCGACGGGCGGGTGGCTGGTTCGCGATGATAATCGCCGTCGTTTCGCTGGGCGTGCTGTTGTTGTCTTTCCCACGGATCGGTTCGGTTACCGCTGGGGCCGAGTGGTTGCGGATGTTGTCCGATGTTTCCTCGGCCGCCATTTTGGGCGGAGCGATGACGGCCATGTTGTTGGGACACTGGTATTTGACCGCCCCGACGATGTCGATCGACCCGTTGAATCGATTGACGTGTTACTTCGGCGGTGCGGCCGTGCTGCGGTTATTGGTTTCGACCATTGGTTTGGCGATGGCGTGGGGCAGCATCGGCGACAGCACACACACCATGTGGCTGTGGTTGCGTTGGACCGCCGGCATCGCCGGGCCGTTGGCCGTTGCCTTCATGGTGTGGCGGATTCTCAGGTACCGCAACACACAGGCGGCCACAGGCGTGCTGTTTGTCGGTGTGATTGTGACGTTTATCGGCGAGATGACCGGGTCGCTGCTCTACCAGGCACTGTGGACGCCGCTTTAAGGGAGATAAGGAGCGTGGGAGATAGGGAGGGAGGGGAGAAAAGCGGAGCCATTTCACCCCGTCCCTGCGTTTCGCTCGTTGCTCTTTGGGTCGCAGCAGGGGATACTGAAGCGTTCGTGTTGTTTGATTGAATCTGTTTTTCGGACGTAAGAATCCAGACTGCCAGCTACCATGCAACTTATCTATCGATGTCCCCGATGCCAGCAGACTTCACGCGTGCCAGTGTCCAAGTCGCTGGAGACGCTGCAATGCGAATCGTGCGATTGGTCGCGTGTTGTGGAGCCGGGTGAATTGGACGAACAGGAGCGACCGCAGCGATGCCTTGCCTGCAGTTGCGATGACCTCTGGCGGCAAAAGGACTTTTCGCAAAAAATCGGACTGCTGTTTGTCGGCATGGGGATTCTGCTGAGCACCATCGCCTGGGCTTATATGTGGCCGACATTGGCGATTGGCATTCTGATGGCATTCGCGCTCATCGATTTAATCTTGTACGCTCTTATGCGCGACGTGTTGGTGTGCTACCGCTGTGGTGCGCGTCATCGTCACACAGAAATCGACGAGCGGCATGTGGCCTTCAATCTCGAAACGGCTGAAAGACATCGACAGGAAACCGCCCGTCTCGCCGACAGCAAGTGAGAATGCGGATTTCGACATTCGGATTTCAAGGGCAATGTCTTGCCTCGACCTCTACGGTGAATTGTGGATGAATTGCGGCAACGAATAACGGAAGACCTTTCGGGGCTGTTCAGGGGAGAGCTCCGCTGTGATCCGTTGACCGTTTCGATGTACAGCTGCGATGCCAGCCTGTACGAAGTCGCCCCGCTGGGCGTCGCCTACCCCAAAGATCAGGACGATGTGGCGGTGCTGGCCCGTTACGCCGCAGAGAACGGCATGCCGCTCGTCCCCCGTGGCGCGGGCACAGGTCTTGCCGGCGGTGCGCTGGGCGAAGGGCTGATTGTCGATTTTTCGCGGCATATGCAGCGCATCGAAGCAATTGACTCCGACACGGTCCGCGTGCAGGCCGGCGTCGTTCGCGATCAGTTAAATCGCGTCTTGAAACAACACGGCCGATATTTCCCGCCCGATCCGTCCAACTCGGCGGTCACCACAGTCGGTGGAATGTTGGCTGTCGATGCAGCCGGGTCGCGCTCCATCCGCATCGGGTCGGCACGCGACCACGTGCAGCAGATCGAGATGATACTGGCCGGTGGGCATCGGCTCGATGTGCGAAACGAATCGCTGGCCGATCTCAACACGCCGCTTCCCGTCGAGCATTCCAGTTTTTCCTGGCCGGAAATGCTTGCAGTGGGAAACAACGTTCCGGAGTCGATTGTCAAACGAACCGTTGTGAGTCGGCTGGCCAAATTGCTGACGGACAATGCAACCACAATTCTCGAACGGCAACCGCACTTAACACGGAATTGCTCCGGCTATTATTTGCGGAATATTGTTTCCGACACGCATCTTCATTTGCCCCGGTTGCTGGTTGGCTCGGAAGGGACGCTGGGGCTGTTTACTTCGGCCACGCTGCACACCGCCCCCTTGCCGCGACATCGCGGCGTCGTGTTATTATTGTTTGGTCAATTGGAAGCGGCCATCCAAACCGTGCAGTCAATTTTGAGCGAACAACCCAGCGCGTGCGATCTGCTCGACCGTCGATTGCTGTCGTTGGCCCGTGAGGCGGACAGCCGATTTGCACAGTTGATCTCGCCCTCGGCCGAAGCAGCACTATTGGTTGAACAGACCGGCAACAGCGATCACGAAGTTCGCGACCGCATTCGGCAGGTTGTCGATGCTGTCCATAATGTCAATCTGCGGGCGATTGTTGCCTGTGAGGCATACACGCTCGAGGATGTCGAATTCCTGTGGTCGTTGCCAACAAAAGTTGTGCCGCTGCTGAGTCGACTGAAAGGGCAAACTCGGCCGCTGCCGTTCGTCGAAGACATTGCCGTCCCCGTCGCGGCATTGCACGAGTTTCTGCTCCGTGCGCAAAAGGTATTTCAACGGCATCACGTCACGGCCTCGCTGTATGCCCATGCGGCATCGGGCCAATTACATTTGCGGCCGTTTCTACCAAGCCCGGCCCCAAGAGATCCGCAGCAGCTCGAATCGATCGCACGCGACCTGTATCAGGTTGTGTTCTCAGTTGGCGGAACGATGAGCGGTGAGCACGGCGACGGGCTATCGCGGACGGCGTTTGTCCGTTCCCAGTACGGCCCGTTGTACAAGGTCTTTCAGCAGGTTAAAGAGGTCTTCGATCCGCAGAACCTGATGAACCCCGGCAAGATTGTCAGCGACGATCAGCACGTGACCGTCCGCAACTTGCGACCACCGGCCGATCCATCGCCCAACGTTGTCGATCTCCAACTGCAATGGAAGCCGCAACAACTGACCGACGCCGCAGTGACGTGTAACGGCTGCGGAACCTGCAAGACGCAATCGTCGTTGTCGCGGATGTGTCCTTTCTTCCGCATCGACCAAATTGAAGAAGCCAGCCCCCGTGCGAAGGCGAACATCGTTCGCGATTGGGTCGCCGATCGCCTTGATCCGCAGTTCCTTGCATCGCCCGACATGAAGCGACTGGGCGACCTCTGCTTCAACTGCAAGCAATGCCAAATCGACTGCCCGACGAACGTCGATATCCCGCACATGGTCATCGAAACCCGCGCGGCACACGTGGCGGCCAACGGGCTGAGTCGAAACGATTGGCTGCTTTCCCGTGCACAGTACATTGCAGCATTGGGTTGCACCGTATCGCCGGTGTCGAACTGGGCGTTAGACAACCCGACCGTCCGCTGGGTGATGGAAAAACTGTTTGGAATCGCACGGCAGCGCAAGTTGCCGAAGTTTGCCCGCCGCACGTTTCTGCGATCACTCAGCCGATCGGCCACGCGAAAACCCAAACCGGAAACCTCGCCACGGCCGGTTGTCTATTTCGTCGATTACTTCGCGAATTACCACGATCCGCAACTGGCGCGGGCGTTTGTCGGTATTCTCCGGCACAACGGGATTCCGGTCTACGTTCCGCCCGCACAGACCGTTTCCGGTATGGCGTTGATCTCGGCCGGTGACATTGAAGCAGCACGTGCGGTCGCCGAACAGAATGTGCGCGAGCTGGGAGAACTGGCCCGCGAGGGATTCCAGATTGTCTGCACCGAACCGTCGGCCGCCCTCTGCCTGAAGCAAGAATACCCAATGCTGCTCGATCATCCCGACGTCGAACAGATTGCGAACCAGACAATCGAAGCGGGGGCGTTTCTGCAGGAACTCGAAGCAGAGGGCCGATTACGCAAAGACTTCGCCCCGCTTCCAATCGAAGCCGGATACCATATGCCCTGCCATTTGAAGGCAATATCTCCCGAGTCACCGCTGCAGACGCTTCTCTCTTTGATTCCCGAATTCAACGTGCGTACAATTGATGAAGGGTGCTCCGGCATGGCTGGAGCATTCGGCCTGAAGAAACAGAATTTTCGGACGTCGCTGCGAATCGGCTGGGGACTGGTCGGCGAGATGCGAAAGCCCGACTTCACCATCGGCACAACCGAATGCAGCACCTGCCGAATGCAAATGGAGCAAGGCACGCCCAAACCAACCCTGCATCCGCTGAAACTTTTGGCCTTATCCTACGGGCTGCTGCCGGAAATTCAGCAGCAATTGAATCCGTCGAAACTCAAACTGGTTCTTACGTAACCGGGCTTACAACCGGACGCATGATGAAACTCGAAATAAAAATGTTCGCCCGTGCCCGCGATTTGGCCGGTGCCGAAACCGTTGAAATCGACTTACCCGAACAGGCCAGGGTTTCAGACCTGCGCGCCGCGCTGGGCGAGACGATGCCGCAATTGCGTCCACTGTTGCCCAGCCTGCACGTGGCCATGGGAACCGACTACGCAACCGACGACACGCCCATCGATGCTTCGTTGGAAATCGCCTGTTTCCCCCCAGTCAGTGGAGGGTAATCAGGCGAGCGGTGGGCGTAAGCCCACTGATGCACCAAGACTGAAATTAGCTTCTTCGATAACGACCATGATCCAACTCACTCGCGAAATCATCGACTACCAGACACTCACCGAATCGGTGCGCTCCGATTTGGCCGGAGCGGTGGTGTTATTCCTCGGCACTGTCCGTGAAATGACAAACGGGCGGCAAACTGTCGCGCTCGATTATGAAGGCTATCCCGAAATGGCCGAGGCGAAGCTGGCTGAGTTGGAAACGTCAGCAAGATCGCAGTGGCCGGTCACCGAAGTAGCAATTGCTCATCGGTTGGGAAAACTGGAACTGGGGGAGATCAGCGTCGCGGTTGCCGTAAGCTGTCCCCACCGCCAGGATGCATTTGACGCAGGTCGGTTTCTGATCGACGAATTAAAAGTGACCGTTCCCATCTGGAAAAAAGAAAACTGGTCCGACGGAACAACCGAATGGGTGCATCCGGGCACAGAATAACTGCAATGGCCCCCAAACAGAAACCCGGTTTCTTAAAGAAACCGGGTTTCTCGACCACGTAAGAACGAGCAAACTCAAATGACGGAACAACTCATTGATTCATTCGGCCGTGTGCATAACAACCTGCGGATCAGCGTGACCGACCGCTGCAACATCCGTTGCTTCTACTGCATGCCCGCCGACGACGTTGTCTTCATGAAACGCAGCGAGCTGCTCAGCTTCGAGGAGATCGAGCGGTTCGTGCATGTGGCGACGAAACTGGGCGTCAACAAAGTTCGCCTGACCGGCGGTGAACCGTTGGTCCGCCGCGAACTCGACAAACTGGTGGCTCAAATTGCCGCCATTCCGGAAATTCGCGATGTCGGCCTGACCACCAACGGCATCCTGTTGGCCGATCAAGCCGAAGCGCTGTATGCCGCCGGCCTCAGGCGGATCAACATCAGCCTCGACGCACTCGATCCCGTGCGGTTCAAAGAGATCACCCGCCGCGAAGGCTACGAACAGGTGATCGAAGGGATTCAAGCGGCGCAGAAAGTCGGTTTCGATCCGGTCAAAGTGAACGCGGTGACGATTCGCGGCATGACCGAAGACCAGGTTGTGCCGTTCGGACATTTCGCGCGCGAGACTGGTGTGGAAATTCGCTTCATCGAATTTATGCCGCTCGATGCCGACAACGCCTGGGAACGCGAAAAAGTGCTGTTCGCCCACGAAATCATCGAGTCGCTCAACCGCGAAATCATGCCGTTGGTTCCGGTCGGACAACAAGACAAAACTGCGCCGGCGACCGAATTCATGTTCGAAGATGGGGTCGGACGAATCGGGTTCATCGCATCGGTCAGCCGCCCGTTCTGTGAAAGCTGCAATCGCTTTCGTCTGACGGCCGACGGCAAACTCCGCAATTGCCTGTTCAGTCTGGAAGAGACCGACGTGAAGACAATGATTCGCGACGGCAGCAGCGACGACGAAATTGCTGCCGCCATCCGCGAAAGCGTCGCGACGAAAAAAGAAGGCCACGAAATCAACACCGCCCGCTTCATCCAACCCGACCGGCCGATGTATTCCATTGGCGGGTGAACGAAAGATTTGACCTCTGCCGCTCATGCCTGAATCTTCCACGCCGCGCATTTATCTTGACAACGCCGCCACGAGTTGGCCGAAACCGGCGGCTGTGTACGACGCGGTTGACGATTACAATCGTAACCTCGGCGTTGCAGTCGGTCGGGGGGCTTTTCAGCAGGCGATCCAAGTGCAGGGCATCGTTGATCGTTGCCGCAAGTCTTCCGCCGATTTGTTAGGTGCTGAAAGCTGGGACCGCATCGTCTTCACGTTCAATGGAACCGACAGCCTCAACTTGGCGCTGCACGGGTTGTTAAGTGCGGGCGACCATGTGGTGACCTCGGACGTCGAACACAATTCGGTGCTACGGCCGCTCCAGGATTTGAAGCGCCGTGCGGGTGTCGAAACAACTTTCGTTTCCGCCGACCGGGAGACCCGCATCGACCCCGCGACAGTGCGGGCCGCGCTGCGACCGAATACAAAACTGGTGGCGATCACTCACGCCTCGAACGTCACCGGGACGATCCAGCCAATCGCAGACATCGCCGAAGTCGCCCGCGAAGCCGGCGTCCTCTTTCTCGTCGACGCTGCGCAGTCGGCCGGGCATTTGCCCATCGATCTGAAGAACCTGCCGGTCGATCTGTTGGCGTGCCCCGGCCACAAGGGATTGCTGGGGCCGTTGGGAACCGGCCTGCTTTACGTGCGCCCCGGTGTGGAACAGCAACTTCAAAGCGTGCGGCAGGGAGGGACCGGCTCGAACAGCGAAGACGACCGCCAACCCGAAACGCTGCCGGACAAGTACGAATCGGGCAATCACAACGCGCCGGGACTTTGCGGGCTGGAAGCTGCGCTGGCATGGATTGAGGAACGCGGCGTCGAGTCGATTCGCGCACACGAACGGGAATTGACGAGCCGTTTGCTGGACGGTTTGGCGAGAATCGAACGGCTGCATATTCATGGGCCTCACGATGCCGAGAAACAGATCGGCGTTGTCAGCGTGACGATTCCCGGCTTCGAGCCGCAGGTGCTGGCTTCGATTCTCGATGAGAGTTTCGGAATTCAGACCCGAGCCGGTTTACATTGCGCCCCCGGTGCACATCGTGGCATCGGTACGCTTGAGGGGGGCGGCAGCGTGCGATTCAGCGTCGGCCCGTTCACCACGACCGATGAGATTGACGCGGCGGTGACGGGGTTGACGGAACTTAGCGGCGCGCTGTGATGGACGATTTGAAATAGTCACGGCCCGCAAGCGGGACGGCCAAATATCTGGAGTGCATCGCTGCGGATTCCATCCTGTATTGAACCCCGCCCGAGCGGTCTGTTATCGTAGTGGGACGATCCGCTTGCACGCACCGTGAGCAACACTCCGTTTTCCAAGGAACCGAAGCATGTATCGACGTGTCGCAGTTTTCGCCTGCCTGATGGCGTTTGTCGGTTTGTCATTCACCGCGAACGGCTTTGCTGGCAAGTACAACAAGAAACTCAGCGTCGGCGACAAAGCGCCCGGTTTCGAAGCGATTACCGGTATCGACGATAAGAGCCACAGCATTGGCGATTACGCCAAGGCGAAAGTGCTCGTGCTCTGCTTCACCTGCAATACGTGTCCCGTCGCCGCCGGCTACAACGACCGTTTTGTGAAGTTCACCAACGAGTATAAGGACAAGGGGGTCGAGTTCGTCGCCATCAACGTGAACAACGACGACGACAACAAATTGGACAAGATGCGGGAGCGGGCGCAAAAGAGCGGTTTCAACTTCGACTACCTGCACGACTCCAGCCAGGAATCGGCCCGCGCTTTTGGTGCGACTGTAACACCACAGATTTTCGTGCTTTGCAAGGATCGCAAAGTCGTCTATATGGGAAAATTCGACGACTCGCTGAATCCCAGAAAGATCAAGAACAATTACGTTCGCGACGCCGTCGATGCCACGTTGGTTGGCAAGAAAGTGGAAGTCACTGAAACCCGCCAGATCGGTTGCAGTATCGGCTATGAACCGGGATCGAATTAGTCGGCCCGTTGATTTTTCCGAGCGCGGAGCGATGCCCCGCCGCTAAACGGACTTGACAATATTCTCTGAAGGAACGTGAAGAATGATGGATCGCAAATTTGCCGTCGCGGCATGGGTCGCGTTTTCGTTTTCCACCACCCTGCTCGTCGGCTGCGGCGACAGTGATTCCGGCCAAAGTGGGACAGACTCATCAGCCCCCTCGGTCACCGCCGATGACAGCGATTCGAGCGGATCGCAAGCCGACGGAACTGAGCCGGAAACAGAACCGGCTGAGTGGGAAAACGCACAGCAACCGGCCATCGGCACAAAGCCGAAGGAGAAATCGGCCGACTGGGAAATCTCGCTCCGTTCGACCGACAAGGCCGGCTACGATACCGTGTTGAAAGAAAGTGTCGGCAGAGTTGTGCTTGTCGATTTTTGGGGTTCGTGGTGTGCCGAGTGTATGAAAGGGTTCCCACATACGGTTGATTTGAGTCGCAAATACCGTAAGCAGGGACTGCGGGTCGTTTCGTACTCGATTGAGTTTGATGAGGAAAACGGGGCCAAGCAAGCGTTGGATTTCTTGAAGAAAAGCGATGCGAGCTTGATCGAGAACCTTACCAGCAGCAAGGATTATGAAGCAACGTTCGATGCCTTCGAATTAACCTCACTGCCCGAATACCGGATTTACGACGGTGAGGGCAATCTCGTCAAGACGTTCAACAACGACGACAACCTGGAAGACGGGCCCACATTTACGCACCACGATATCGAAGCGGCGATACGCGAAGCCCTTGGGCTGCCCGCGGAAGAAGACGGCGCAGAGAAGAAAGAGGGCGACACCAAGAAAGCCGACGCGAAAAAAGGCGCAGAGTGATCGCGGAACTGAGGGGGCGTTAAACCGCAAGCGGCGGGTACCCGGTTAGAGACTCGCGCGGACTTCTTTCATTAGCGCGACATATTGTGCCGCCAATTCGCCGATGCGGTTCATGTCGCCGTCGCGGACGGCCTGCTTCTCCACCAATGCGCTACCCAGCCCGACGGCCGATGCGCCCGCTTCGACGAATCCGCGGAGCGTATCCAAATCCACTCCGCCGGTCGGCAGTAGACGGATCTGCGGCAACGGTCCGCGCAATGCCTTCAGATGACCGGGGCCGCCGATGTCGGCAGGGAAAATCTTGACGAAGTCGGCCCCGGCTTCCCAAGCGGTCAAGACTTCGGTCGGCGTGAACGCGCCCGGCATGATGAGCTTGTCGTATCGGCGACACATGCGGATGACATCGACGTTAACGGTGGGCGAAACAATGAATTCGGCGCCGGCTAACATCGCAGCCCGGGCGGTTTCGGTATCCAGCACGGTACCGGCTCCCAACAGCACGCGATCACCCAGTTCCCGCCGAACCGATGCAATCACATCCAGCGCGCCGGGTACGGTCAGCGTCACTTCCTGCACGTCGATGCCTGCTTCGTACAGCGTGCTGGCAACCTGAACCAGCTGCTCGCTGGAGGGGGCGCGAATGATGGCAACGATGCCGCTGTCTAAAACCCGTTGGGTGTCTGCTTGCCGACTCATGTTGTCAATTGTGTCCTTAAAGCAGTGCGCTGGCCAGAGGTTACATTCTGGCGGCGAATTGCTCGGCGTATTCGAGAGCCCACAGGTCGACCAATTCTCTGAACGAATCAACGTCAACCTGATTGAGAAACTGAAAATGTGACCGGTTGAAAATTTCTTTGTTGCGGACTGTCGCTTTGGCGGCCAATTCGATGATGTGCGTCGAACTGAACGGGCGAATCAGCATTTCGGTGCGGCTGTAAAGATTGTTCACATCTCCACGACCGCCCACGTAATCGTCGCGGCTGATCTTTGCTCCCCAGCCATCTTCACTCACGACCGACTGAAACTGAAAACCGGGAAAGTGCTCGGCCAACTGTCTCAGACAGGTCTCAATGTGTTCGGAAAGGTCGAGACGGCACTTGGAGTGGAGGTTTTTCAGATCCTCGATGCTCATTGCATCGTTGGCTTGCTTCTGCCCCTGGGCCGCGCGCGTCTGCCGGCCACGGTCGATCGCTTTTTCGAGTCGTTTGTCGAAATCCATTTTGATTCCAGGGCGCGCCGGGCAAAGCCGATTGTGAATGAGTTTGTGAACCGTCTGCCGCCATTCTATGCCTGACTTTGGCCGGTCGCAACTGCAGCCGTGACAGCGCCAGGCGATGTCAGCAGTTTGTGACAATGAGCGATACTGTGTAAAGAATGCAAAGTTGAGTTGGCAAGAAGAATCGAACTGGCTCCAGGTTTTGAAATAGACCGGCAGTTTGTGCCGGAACAGCGCGGGTTCCTGGTGATGGACCAGCGATGTCGATCTACCGATGACTAAATTGGCGATTGGCGCAGGATGTGCATATCCTCAGAGAGACCGCGCAGCAAGCCTTGTCGATTGGTGGCCTTCTGCGGATAATAAAAGCGAGGAGAACGGCGGTTGTCTGGTCGGTTTTTCTCATCCTGCGTCTTGTTGGGGGGCTGTTGCGGTGCGGAGAGGTCTGGATTCATTCTTTTGGAAGCTGTTAGACCGCCCAGATGAGAATCTGGCCGAGTTGCTCGGTTGGTCCGCCGCCGTTCTAGCCGCGCTTGTGGTTTTGATTTGGGGGATTGTTCGAATCAGGTCACTGTTTCGCGATGATGACGATCCTGCCGCAGTCGATCAATCAATGTTGCTGGGGCTGGGAGATTTACACCGTCAAGGTGACCTCTCGGAGTCAGAATACCGATCCATCAAAAGTCAACTCATCCAGCGCATGCAAGACCCCCCATCTCACAATTCCGAGAAACAACCCTGACCTGCCATTCGATGACTCGACTGCCGCCTGCGATTTCGGCAACGCGGCAAACATCCCGGTGAACTTTTGCCGGCAAAAAAATATAACTTGACGTTATGAACCGCCAGGGTAGCACGGAGGCGCACCAGGGAACGTTGAGGACTTGAACTCCCCGACATGAACGGCTGACTCTGAAGGAGACCCGATGCCCTCACGTAAAGACACGACCTCCGCGAAGCGAAGTTCCACCGCCAAGAAAAACGCCAACTGCTCTTTTTGCCGAAAAAGCTACCGCGAAGTTGGCCCGTTGGTGGAAGGCCCCGAAGACATTTACATTTGTGGCGAATGTATCGAACTATGCCAGTCGATCCTCGACCAGGAAAAACGTCGCCGCGGCGGCTCTCGCGATCTGTTCAATAATGTGCCTGCGCCGCGCGAGATTGTTGCGTATCTCGACGAGTACGTCATTGGTCAGGAACACACCAAGAAGGTGCTCGCCGTTGCGGTTCACAACCATTACAAACGGTTGATGCTGCATGAGGAGATCGACAGCGACGTCGAAATCGAGAAGTCGAACATCATGATGATCGGTCCGACCGGTTGCGGCAAGACACTTATGGCTCGCACCTTGGCCCGGTTCCTGCAAGTACCGTTCGCCATCGGCGATGCCACCACGCTGACCGAAGCCGGCTATGTGGGCGAAGACGTCGAAAACCTGCTGCTCAAATTGCTGCACGCCGCCGACTTCGATGTCGAGGCGGCCCAGCGCGGCATTCTGTTCATCGATGAAATCGACAAGATTGGTAAGACGAGTCAGAACGTCTCCATCACCCGCGACGTGTCCGGTGAAGGAGTCCAGCAGGCGTTGCTGAAAATGCTGGAAGGAACTGTTGCCAACGTACCGCCCCAGGGAGGACGCAAGCACCCGGAACAGCAATACATTCAGATCGACACGACGAACATTCTGTTCGTTTGCGGCGGAACATTCGTCGGCATTGAAGACATTATCGGCAAACGAATGGGCCGCAAAATGATCGGCTTCGGCCAGGAAAGCCGCGACGCCGCCGAAGAACGAAACCGTGAATTGATCGGTCAGGTGACCGTGGATGACGTGCTCGAATTCGGCCTGATTCCCGAATTGGTCGGACGTCTTCCAGTCATCACCAGTTTGCAGTCTCTCGCAGTCGAGGATCTCGTCCGCATTCTTACCGAGCCGAAGAACTCGCTGGTCAAGCAATTCAAAAAGTTCTTCCAGATGGAAGATGCGGAAATCGACTTCACCGAAGATGCTTTACGCGAAGTTGCCACGATCGCTAAGAAGAAAGAGACCGGAGCACGTGGGCTGAGAAGTGTCGTCGAAGAGTGCATGTTCGATCTGATGTACGAACTGCCCGACCGCAAGCCGGGCCAGAAGTATGTGTTAACCGCCGAGATGATTCGCGGTGAAGTAAGCGTCCTGCCCGAGGGCGGGTCGGCTGCCGCATAACTGCGGATGATTCTGCGGGCCAAATCCATCGAACCGCCGTTTGCTGCAACTAGCAAACGGCGGTTTTTTTGTTTGCGGATATTCGGAGTGCCTCATCGACCGATCATTCCGGCAGTTCTTTCGGACACCAAAAGTCGATAAGTTGCGCCGCGCACCTGCTGTCAAATTGGCTCCAATCGTCGAAATCGAGTTGAATATGGGCGAGCGCCGCAGTCGGCATCGATTCGTCCGCACCGGTCAGTTGCGAAAGAAGTTCTGCGATTCCGGGATTGTGGCCGACCGCCAGTACGATGTCGCAGGAGTTTGGTAACTGCGACAGAACTGCGAAGTAAGCCGACGGCGGCGCGTGATACAACTCGCGTGCCAGTTGAATCTCTCCCTCGAAACCGCAATTCTCGGCGACGAGTTCGGCAGTTGAGCGGGCGCGCATGGCAGTGGACGAAACAATGCAATCGGGCCGGAGACCTTCGCTTTCAATCAACTGCCCCATCCGCGGCGCATCGCGTTCGCCCCGCTTGTTGAGCGTGCGATCGTGGTCGGTTTGTGTTGAGTCGGTCCAACTTGACTTGGCATGCCGCAGTAACAGGAGTGTCTTCATGACAGGGGAATCCACCATTCAGGATGTCGAATGACCCGGCGCTCGGTGCGGTTCGAATGCGGTTGGTCGCGATTGTCGCGCCTGCTTGACCGCTTTACATGTCAATTCGTAAAGCCGTTGTTGGCTGCGAAACGGCTCGACGCCGTTGGCTGAATCCACCGGGACGTACGTGCCGTCGGACAGCAGTCGGCGGCCTTTGACGGTGTCTTTGAAGTACATTTCAAGAATTGCAAGTAGCCGGTCGCGTGCGCGAGAATTATCGACCGGCACGAGCAATTCGACGCGGCGATCCAGATTGCGCGGCATCCAATCGGCACTGGAGATAAAGACGCGTTCGTCTCCGCCGTGGTGAAAATGAAAGATGCGCGCATGTTCGAGAAAACGATCGACGACGCCGACCACGGTAATATTCTCGCTGAGTCCCTCAACCCCCGGTCGCAAACAACAAATGCCGCGAATGTTCAACCGCACCGGCACGCCGGCTTGAGAGGCCTCGTACAACGCATCGATAATTTTCGGATCGACGAGTGAATTGAGTTTGGCCGTGATTGATGCGCGGCCGCTTTCCTTCTCCCGCTGCGTTTCCGACTGAATCATTTCGAGCAAACGTTCTCTCAGTCCGATCGGAGCGGCCTCGATCCGGCGGAATTTCTGCGGTTGCGAATATCCGGTGATGGCGTTGAAGAAACTGGTGGCGTCGGCTCCGAGTTCCTCGTTGCAGGTTATCAGGCTGACATCGCTGTAAAGTCTTGCCGTCGCTTCGTTGTAGTTGCCCGTTCCGAAGTGGACATAACGGCGAATTCCCGCCGGTTCACACCGCACAACAATGCTCAATTTAGAATGCGTTTTGTAGCCCTTGACGCCGTAAAAAACCTGTACGCCGGCCTGTTCCAGACTGCGAGCCCATTCGATGTTGCGTGCTTCGTCGAAACGGGCCTTCAGTTCGACGATGACCGTGACGTACTTCCCTCGCTCCGCCGCCTGCCGCAGCGCTGCAACAACAGGGCTATTCCGACTGGTGCGGTACAAAGTCTGCTTGATCGCCAGCACATCGGGATCGACGGCTGCCTCTTCAAGCAGCCGCAATACTGGATCAAAACTGTCGTAGGGGTGATACAACAGTACGTCGTCGCGGGCAATTGTGCTGAAGATGTCACCGGTTGGATCGACATCGGGTGACGCCTGTGGCGGCCACGGCTCGTAGCGCAGGTTGTCGAAGCCAGGGAGATCGGAAAGCTGCATGAACGCTCCCAGATCCACCGGACCAGGTGCCGCATAAACGTTGACCTCATCAACTTCCAAAGTGTCGGTGAGGAAACCCAGCGTCTGCGGGGTCACACCGTCCCCAACTTCCAGCCGCACGCAGTCGCCTGCAGTGCGGGCGTCGAGCAAATGCTCCATTTCCATAAGCAGGTCGGATGCGAGGTCTTCACGAACGGCAAGATCGGCATTGCGTGTGATTCGGAACGCGACACACTCAACAATTTGCTCGCCGGGAAAGAAACGGTCGGCGAACATTTCCACCGCATCTTCCAGCAGCATGTATTCGTAGCCGCCTTCCGATGGGAGCGTGATGAAACGCGATGATGATGGACCGAACGGTATGACGGCAAATCGCGGCCCGTCGCCTTCGGCGACCGCCTCGAGTTGAACGCAGACATTCAGCGTCTGGTTGATCAACAGTGGGAAGTCGTCGCGACCGCTGACTGCCATGGGCGTGAGAACGGGATAGATACGATTCTCGAAGACTTGAGCGATGGATTTCGATTGTTGTCCGGTCAATTCGGCCGGGCGGACGCGGCGAATGCCTGCATCGGCCAGCGCCGGTTCGAGCTCATTCAGATAACACGTGTACTGCTCGAGCATCATCCGGTGGGTGCGGGCGCTGATCGATGCGAGCTGCTGTTGGGGAGACATTCCACTCGCGTCGGCCTTGGTGCTTCCCTGTTGATCCAGCAGCTGTAGTCCACCGACGCGAACCATAAAGAACTCGTCGAGATTCGATCCGGTAATCGCGAGGAACATCAGCCGCGAAAGTCGAGGCGTCGCAGCATCCCTTGCTTCATCCAGCACGCGCTGATTGAACTCGAGCCAACTCAACTCGCGATTGATGTATTTGACCGGTGTGCGTCCCATGTGATTCGTAAGTTGCTTTCGTTTGCGTTGTCGTGGGTTGTGTAATGGCTGACGGGCATCCCTTCGTGGTCAATCAGCCGCCTTTCTCAATTCGGCTTGCATTCCGAAAACCTCCTCAAAAAATGTTCCTTTCTGCTTCAACGCGAGTTGTTCCAGTGTGAGGTCGTCGACGTGCGGCGCACTGATTATCAATCGGCCTTCGTCGCGGCTGCACTGGATTTCGTGAATTCGCTGGCTGCGAGACCGATCGAGCGCGTCGGCGAGCCGGAGAATTGCACCCAGTTTGGCGACCGCGACGCGGCGGTCGCGGTCGAGGGTTGAATACCCTTCGTGAGACGGTTTGGGAGAAGCCCGGCGATGATAACGAGCGATCAGCGAAACCAGAAGAACGTCGTTCTCGCTCAACCCGAACAACTCGCTGTTGCGGATGAGGTACATGGAATGTTTGTGATGACTATTGCTGGAAATGAACAATCCAATTTCATGCAGCAGAGCCGCCACGTATAACATCAATTCGTACCGCGACTCCAACTGGTGTTCTTCGGCGAGCGCACGAAACAAGGTTTGCGATAGCTCGGCCACCTGCAACGCATGGGCTTCGTCGAAGTTGAATTTACGCCCCAATTCCAGCGCCGACCTGACAATTTGATTGTTGAAATCTGCCGTCCAAATGCCGTGAGAGGCCACGTCATGCAACAGTCCATCTCGAAGATTGACGTTGGCAACAAACAGTTGGTCAATCTGCAGGCCGCGTGCCAGCCCAACGTAGGCCAGCAGCGCCGGCCCCAGCGTTTCGGCATCGGCAAAATTCAAATGATAGGTCCGACTGAGTTCATCCTCCGACATCGACAGCACGCGTTTTGTGAATCCTTCCAACTCCGCGATGGAAAGCCGGCCGGGGTGCTCTGGATTCCAATCGGGCAATAACTGCGATGCGGCAAAACGAACGTCGCCACCGATTGCAATTAACTCACGCTGTTGGCCGAGATCGGCATGCTGCACGACCTGTTCGACGGTGCGGCGAATGTGCGATTCCATAATCGCCCGCATTTGTCCCAGCGGGGCGCGGTACGATTCAAGCGTCTCCCGCAAACGCAGCGAACCAAGCCGATACGTGTGAGCAAACAATACGTCTTCACCACGAATAACCAGCACTTCGGTATTGCCGCCGCCCACCTCGATGACAATCGTCTGTGCCGATGCCAATTTTTCCTCGGCCTGCAACAACGGCTGGATGCCAAGGTATGTGATGCGGTTGACCTCGGCCTCGTCGATCGGCTCCACTTCGATTCCGGTGGCAACATAAATACGGTCGAGAAACGCCAGGCGGTTGCTGGCTTCGCGGACGGCACTGGTTGCGACGACACGGATTTCGCTGGGATTCTCGATCTGAAACTCGCTCAGTACGCGCTGGTAACTCCGTAAGACGCGCACGCAGTCTTCAATGGTCGATTTGCGAATTTCGCCCGTTGTGAATGTGTCCTTGCCCAGGTTGACCGCCTGCGATAGCGTTTCGAGGCGGCGAATTTCTCCAGTCGGATCGATTTCGGCGACTGCCATGCGAATGAGCGTTGTGCCGATGTCGATCACCGCAACGGGTCGCACGTTCGATGCCGAATCGGCAGCCGTCACGTTGCCATCCGCCGCAGATGTCGTCTTTCGTGCATTCATCGCCGAGTCCGATGGGAACAATTTCAGTTATTGAAATCGGCTAGTGCTGCGTCAAGATTTTAAATTAGGGTAAGCGGCTCAAATCGTAACCCGAAGCGTAAGCGAGGGATCGCGCGAATTGCAAATTCGTCCTCGCTTACGCTTCGGGCTACTATGCCCCAACTCCGCCCTAAAAATAAAACTTGACAAATCGGCTAGCCAGCCAATTCATTGTGTGCGGTCAGATTATATTCGTCCAGTGTTAAGATTGTGGTGTGAGAAACCCGGTTTTTCCAAAAAAACAGGTTTCTTCGGCGCTAATTCCGACCCGACTACCCCTCAAGACTTTGAGTCGGTTTCGCGAAACTCGACCTCGGCCCAGGCCGCCGCTCCTTTGATTGTGGCATCATCTGCCAATTCCGCAGCCACCACCTCGAAGGTGTCGAGGAAAGACGGCAACAGGTGCTTTCGGACGGACTTGTTCACCGTTTCGACAATCAGTTCGGGCATTGCTTCCACGAGCCCGCCTCCCAGCACAACCACATCGGGGGCCAGCAGGTGAATCGCCCCGGCCAAAGCAATGCCAATATGATTTGCCGCATCGACGATGATTTGTTTGATGACTCGGTCGCCATTTTCAATGGCCGCAGCCAGGACGCCACTTCGTATTTTTGAGAGGTCCGTTCCCGCCTGTGACCGTAAATAGGGAGCCTGTCCGCGAAACGCCGCTTGCGCCGCCTGACCTGCGATTGCGAGTCGGCTGGCAATGGCTTCGAGCGAACCGGCCTGTCCCGTGCCCGAGCGGGGACCGTCGGCCAGCAGTTGCATGTGACCAATCTCCATGCAGCTCATCGTCTTCCCACGGAAGATGCGCCCCTCGTAAACGCAGCCGCCACCGACACCGGTTCCGGGAAAAATCCCCAGAACACAGCGTTCGTTCTTGCCCGCCCCGAATCGGTATTCTCCGAAGACTCCGGTATCGACGTCATTGGCGATAACAGTCGGACAGCCGAACTCCTTTTCGAGTGTCTTCTTAACTGGCACGTTTTCCCAACCAAGATTTGGCGCTTCGAGAATCACGCCGCGGGCGAGGTCGAGTGGACCGGGACAACCGACACCGATTCCACGTAACTGGGTGTCATCGATATCCGCTTCTTCGAGAGCACAGCGGATCGTACCGATCATCCGCTCCAGTCCCGCTTCGACACCCAGGTGGCCCTTGGTTTTCTTGCGCTCGCTGCCCAGCTGTTTGAACTTCGAGTCGAAAACTGCCGCCAGCATCTTCGTTCCGCCCAGATCGAAGCCGACCCAGTACTCCTTTTCTTTGTCTTCAGGCATGTTTCCCTCTGCCATGAAAGCACGACGATTGGCATACGCGGCAATTGTAACAGTCCATTGCAAAAGTGCGACCGTCGTGATGGCGGCTGCGAACGATTCGTGTTGCTCGAACTTAGGTTGACAGCCCGAAGGAAACGACAATGCGAAGGGGAGATTTCCGAAGGTTTTGTCGCGGAACTGGTTGCGTTGTGTTCTGGGGACAATTACGATGAAGACAACGCTTCCTGTCTCAACTCATGAATTCAAGCCGCGTACACGAAGGACATTGGAATGGAAGAGAGCCACTATCGCGCGCTGTTGGAAGAAGTTCGCAGCGACGTTGCCAATGCCAATCAGGCCATCGTCGATGCAGAACAAACCATCGACGAATTGGCCACACTGGAGACCTATCTGCTGTCGAAGGTCGATGGTGGCGCGCCTGTGTCCAAACCAGCCAAAGTCAGGCCCGCCGGAAAAAGCGGTGGTTCTCGTCCCGCAAAAAAAGTCGCGCCCGTTCAGGAAAAAGAGGAGTCGGGTGCCGGCGGCAAAGGGATGCAGACCGTCGAATTCGGCCCCGATGGATTTCCATCGACGTAACCGCACATCAGTGCGGAAGCAAGCCATTCATAAAACTGAAGCCTGAAACGCAAGCGAAGGAGATGACCTTTTCCTGCGATTCAGGCTTCTGTGCGTCGCGGGGCTGCTGATCGGAAACACCCAACCCGTTAGATTGGGCAGGCGATGTTTCCCAATCGTTCGGTCAGCAGCGAGTTCTCGCGGTAATCGATGGGAACCACAACCAGCGATGGACCGTCAGCTTCAAACGCTTGTTCCAGCGTGTCATGCAGTTCGGCGCTCTTGTCGCACCAGAAGCCGTTCCAGCCGAACGCGTCGGCCAGTTTCAGCCAGTCCGGGTTGGTGAATTCCAACTCCGTATGATGTCCGAATTCGGTATCCTGCTTCCAGGCGATCAGGCCGTAGGCATTGTCTTCCCAAACCATCACCACGATGTTCGAGTTCAGCCGCTTGGCGGTTTCCATTTCCTGCACGTTCATCATGAAGCCCGCGTCGCCGCAAATGGCCATCGTGCGGCGGTCCGGGTTCACCAGGTCGGCCGCAATAACGCCCGGCAATGCGAAGCCCATTGAGCAGAATCCGTTGGGGATCAGGCAGGTGTTCGGTTCGTGGCATTGGTAGTATCGCGCGATCCACATCTTGTGGGCACCGACGTCGGATAACAGAATGTCGTCCGGCCCCATCACTTGCCGCACATCCCACAAGACCTTCTGCGGCTTAATGAGGCCCTCGGCATCGTCATCCTTCAGGGCCGCAATGTCCTCCGACATGTCCCGCCGCGTCGCTTGCTGTTGCGGCAGATCAAACTTCAGCCCGCCATTGCTTTCGACGCGTTGGTTGAGCATCCACAGGGCGTGTGCAACGTCACCAATTGCTTCAATATCAGGATGATAATCGGCGTCGATTTCCGCATGGAGGAAATCGATGTGCACAACCGGTTTTTTCCCGCCTTTGTTCCACAATCGCGGATGGTATTCCACCATGTCGAAACCGATGGCGATGACCAGATCGGCTGCATCGATGGCGCACGACGGCAGGTCTTTCGCTTGCAACCCGATGGTGTAAAGGCATTGATCCGAATCCATATCGACGGCACCCTTTGCCATAAAGGTGTTAATGACGCCGATGCCGGTTGCTTCACAAAACAGTCTCAACTGCTTGCTTGCGCGACGGCGAATGCAGCCGTTGCCCGCAAGAATAACGGGGTTTTTTGCTTGCTTGATCATCTCGAAGCAGAGATCGATTGCCTTGTCATCGGGAACCGGACGACGATAGCGGATAACATCCAACGGAACGGTATCGGTTGGGAGTTTGGCGATGTCTTCGGGCAGTTCGATCATGACGGCGCCCGGCTTTTCCGTTCGCGCCAAGCGGACTGCTTTGCGAATGACCTCGGGGATATTATCCGGGTGAATGATCAGGTGCGCCCACTTGGTGACCGGCTTGTACATGGACACGTCGTCCATAATTTGGTGCGATTCTTTGTGCTGCCGCGTGGTTGCACCTTGTCCGGTGAGGACCAGCATCGGGGCGCGGTCCATGTTGGCGTTGGCAACGCCGGTAATGAGGTTGGTCGCCCCCGGCCCAAGCGTTCCCAGACAACAAGCAGGGTTTCCGGTCAAGCGACCGTAAACCTCGGCCATAAAGGCGGCCCCTTGTTCGTGACGCGTGAGTACGAATTTGATCGACTTTGAGTCGGCCAGCGACATCACAAAGTCGGCATTCTCTTCGCCAGGTACGCCGAAGATGTACTCAATGCCTTCGTTTTCCAAACACTTGACGAACAGGTCGGACGTTTTCATGCGAATGCCATTCGTTGATGCAGATTCAAAGATGATTGGACCGGCAGCCGGATTCTTGCGAATCCAGCGACTTCCGACCGGTTAATTAAACTTCTATTAGGAGCTTGAACATTCCAGGAGACTTGCGTCGAAACTTCAAACGATACCGTAGGCAACCATCGAATCGGCAACCTTTACGAATCCGGCGATGTTCGCGCCTTTGACGTAGTTCACGAATCCGTCGTCTTCGGTTCCGTAGTTGACACACTGTTCGTGGATTCGTTGCATGATGCCTTTGAGCCGATCTTCGACTTCTTCCCGACTCCAAGCGATGCGGAGCGAATTCTGACTTTGCTCCAACCCTGAAACGCCCACTCCGCCGGCGTTGGCGGCCTTGGCCGGGGCAAACAGGATTTTGGCGGCGAGAAACGAGTGAATGGCGTCGAGCGTGCTGGGCATGTTGGCCCCTTCGGCCACCACCTTCACGCCGTTCGCGATCAACTCCCGGGCGTCATCGCCGTCCAACTCGTTTTGTGTTGCACAGGGGAATGCGAGATCGCAGGGAACGCTCCACGGGCGTTGGCCCTCATGATATTCCACGCCAAAATGTTCGGCGTACTCGGAGATGCGGCCACGGCGGACTTCCTTCAGTTCTTTCAGCCATTCCAGCTTCTCGCCCTCGATGCCGTTGGGATCGTGAATGAATCCGCCGGAGTCGGATGCGGTGACAACGGTTGCCCCCAATGCGCCGAGCTTTTCGATGCAGTAGGTTGCAACATTGCCCGAGCCGGAGACGACGGCCGTCTTTCCATCGATACCGTCACCCTGCTTTTCGAGCATATTCTTGACGAAGAAGACGGCACCGTAACCGGTCGCTTCGGTGCGAATCAGGCTGCCGCCGAAGGCAAGGCCCTTTCCGGTCAATACGCCGACGAATCGGTTTTCGAGCCGCTTGTATTGGCCGAACAAGTAGCTGATTTCCCGTGCTCCGACGCCGATATCGCCAGCGGGGACGTCAGTGTCTTCGCCGATATGACGATGCAACTCGATCATCAGTGACTGGCAGAACCGCATCACTTCGCGTGGACTTTTGCCCTTGGGATTGAAGTTCGATCCGCCTTTGCCGCCGCCCATTGGCAAACCGGTCAGCGCGTTTTTGAAGACCTGTTCGAACCCGAGAAACTTCAGGACCGACAGCGTCACCGTCGGGTGGAACCGCATGCCGCCTTTGTACGGTCCAATGGAGTTGTTGAACTGCACTCGCCAGGCGCGATTGGTGCGAATATTTCCTGCGTCGTCTTCCCAACAAACGCGAAAGATGACGACGCGGTCTGGCTCGGTCATTCGCTCGAGAATGCAAGCTTCCTTGTACTCCTTGTGGTCGAGGATGAATGGCATCAACGTTTCGGCCACTTCCTGCACGGCCTGTTGAAATTCCGGTTCGCCCGGATTCCGCTTCTCCAGTCCCACCATGAACTGCTGGATTTCCGTTTTTGCGCTTGCGGACATAATCTTTGGGATCCCTGCCTGGCTGGACAACGCCGATGAATGTTGGCGCGTGGTTGAGTTGTCAGAAGTTGATAATCAAGCCGACTCTGCGGATTGTCTCTCCGATCAGTCCATTGCACAATGACCAAAGCAAGCAAACAGACCGAAGCAAGCGAACAAACGTGATGCCGTACCTGGATTGCGTGTATCCCACCCGAAGCGTCGGGGGAAATCTATAGTCTGCCCCAGCTTTTTTTGATCTTCGCCAAACTGCCGCGTTTGGTTGCGGTGCAAGCCGACGCTTCGAATGCGCCGTTGAGACCCTTAGGCCGTGTGTTGCTGCGGTGTGGAAACCGACGAACCGAAACCACCGAACCGCGACTGCATCACTTGCTCGACATCTCGATGACACCGTTCCAATTGTCGGGTGGCTCGTAGTCGTTTTGAGCAATGAAGATGAGCAGGAAATCCTTCGCGCGATCGCTTGCGGGAAGCGAACCCAGCGTCTCCAGCGCGTCGTCCCAGCGTCCCTCGATTACGGCATCGACGCCCTCTTCGTAGATGCGAATGTGTTCGTCGGTAATCGTTCCGGGAAAATTCTCGGGCGGCAGCAATTCGCTTACCGTCAATGGCGTATCCATTCCGTAGGGGCGAATCCGTCCCAACCGCCGACATCGGCCGATTTCCGGTGATAGCGATTTTCTGACGGTATCGGCAGTCACCTCGTCGATCAGGATCGGAACCCGTAGTTTTTTGGTCATGCTTTCCAGTCGTGCGCCAAGATTGACGACCGGACCGAACACGCCAACTTTTACCTGCTCGGCGGTACCAATTTTCCCTGCAATTGCGCTGCCGTGGGCAATTCCAATGCCGACTTTGATTCTCGCCTGCGGATCTGTCTCCCGCTGGCTGTTACGCAGAAACTGCTGATGAATTTCCAGAGCAGCACGACAAGCAGCTAACGGCCCTTCTTCCGTCTGAGTCGGCCAACCCCAGAATCCAAGCGCTGCATCTCCCTGGAAGTCGGCAATGACGCCATCGTATTTGAGGATGCCGTTTGTCATCACTCCCAATGCAGAACTCACGCGGTCGAGCAAACCTTGCAGGTCGCCCCGCGAACGTTCCACACTACGTGAAAAGCCGCGCACATCACAAAATAGCGACGTAATTTCTGCTTCCTTGGGAGCAAGCACTTCGTCGGCGTTGGTGACTCGCATCATTTCCAGAACAGCCGGCGAGAAGAAATGGGCAAGCCCGGCCTGCTCTTGTTCGAGCATCTTCACGCGGCGAATGGCGCCGATGAATTCCGACAACATCTCGGTAAAACGCAAATCACTACGGAGGTCGTCTTCTGAGACAATCTTCGACGACGAACTCACATCGAATCCGAATTGCCCAGACACGTACAAGCACAATCCCCTGCAGGAGATGTCGGTGATGGGCGTGCAGAACGCCCAATCGAATTTCCCAGTGACCGTGTAGGCCGCGTCGGATTCCTCGTTTTCACTCCAAACATGCAGCACCGGTTCGCAGCTTTCCAGCGACTGCATGATCAACCGGCGGCTGGGGCGAAACCGTCCATGATCGCCAGACGAGGCAAACCGGGACATGTCGCGGGTATCCCACCGCAGCATGATTGGCTTGGACGGATCGATGTTTTCAAACTCTGGAGGATACTGCAACACGGCCGCGGCACCGGCGTGCGGAATCGCCCGCAGTAACAAATCGACCAGACCTAAGGCCAGCTCTTCGTCGTTGGATACTTCGGAGAGAACCCGCGGCAATTCCGACAGAACGTCGAGACGATGCCCCGCGTTTCGAAATGTGAACTGCCTCAACTCGCCCGGGCGAAACGATTGCTCCTCAACCGGCATCACTTCTGCGTCGCGGGGTTCGACATCCGCAAGATAGAACGATGTGACGCCGATCCGAAATTCCTCTCCAACCGACAGTGTAAACTCGTTGGATGAGCTACCTTGGTAGGAGATGTAGTTCCGTGCGACTTCAAGCCGCCGGACTTTGATTTGACCGCCGCCGAGCAGGGCCAACTCAGCATGTTCGCGGGAGATGTGTCTGTCCCAAGGGACGGCCCACCCGCTACGAGGCGCACGACCGAGGCGAATCACCTGACCGTCCGGGATATGCCGTCGCCAACGTTGATTCGGCTCCGGTCCAACAGCAATCAGTTCCGGCACTCGCGAGCCCTCTGCTGGATAGAAATGGAGTCGGAACCAGTTGCGTGCGCCCAATTCGCGTTTGAAGAAGGAAATCGCACGTACAAAAATTTTTCGGCCACATTAGGATACGGTTATCCCTGATGATACGATAGCCATGCGAACCAGGGAACCCGATGGGTGATGCTAAGAAGGAAGATTTGCGGGTCCGTTTTGACAGCCGTTTGAAGCTGAAATTCTGCGGCAGCCAGGTCACCAGCGACGCGGGGCTGCTGGCCTAC